>ENA-OROH01002990-OROH01002990.1-human-gut-metagenome-genome-assembly--contig:-NODE-2990-length-11945-cov-12.390664_pt1 | contig 11945 bp, 8 predicted proteins | sample MGYA00242125_ERZ509042 | MGnify/ENA primary metagenome ERZ509042 (study PRJEB26280, sample SAMEA2338738) | human gut metagenome | biome: human gut; feature: human-associated habitat; material: faeces... | reverse complement strand
AGTGTCAACCCTAATTTATTTTGCTTGCAAAAGTTTTACCGGACAGCAATAGAAAACAATAAAGGGACTTGTATCGGCATTGTGTTGAAAGTAGGGCGTGACACCGAAGGCAGTTGGGCTGACAACTGCGTCTATACATTGAAAGGCAGCGCCACCTCTATGTCCGAAGTCCACGGCTATGTGCTTGCTCTCCGTGATGCCCATGACGGCTGCCAATGGGGAAGTTTTGAAACCAAGGTAGGTTGCGACAGAAATCAGACTACCGGTTTCAACGGCTACAGCAGCACGCAGACCATTGTAGCATTCAATAAAGCCCAAGGTGGGAATCTTCAAAACGCATTCCCTGCCGTCTATTATGCCACGACAGGATACGAAGCACAATACCCTGCACCTGCCAATACCAGCGGTTGGTTTCTTCCTTCCGGCGGACAATGCCAGTATTGGCTCAATCACAAGGATATCATATTGAGGAGTATCCAAAATGCCGGAGGCGACGTATGGAAAGACTGGTATTGGTCGAGTTCGGAGAGCAGCAGCAATCCCGCGTACAGCGCTTGCTACTTGACCATGCGCAACTGCAGCATGTACCGCGGCAGTAAGGACCGCGACTATGCAGTGCGCGCGTGCTTGGCTTTCTGACCTATTTACCTATTTAATCTATTTATCCATTGAACAGAAGATATATGAAACGGAATCTATTACATACCATTTGGGTGGCGGCAGCGGTGCTGCTTGCCGCCTCGTGCGAGCGGGAGGAGCTGCCGGGAGTTGGAGCGGACGGCACACAGACGCTTGCCATCACCGTGACCGACGGCGGCTATGCCCCGGCCAATCGCGATGGCGGTAGCCCTGCCGGCGTACCGCAGACCCGTGCCGTGGAGAACGGCTACACCACTGAATTCACTGCCAGCGATGCCTGCGGGCTCTACATCGTGCGCGGTGGGAAGTTGGCCTATGCCAATGTGAAGCTGACCGCCACCGCTGCCGCGGACGGCACTCTGACCTGGCAGCCCGAAGCGGGCGTGACCCTTACCGGCGGCTTCAACGGTGAGGCATACTACCTCTATTACCCTTACCAAGCGGATATGATCGGCAAAACAGCCTCTGTACCGACAGCCGATATGAGCGATGCCGATTTCTTCGCCCCGCTCATCACCGGCTGGATACCAAAAGCCGACCAGAGCATCTACACCACAGGCTACACCGCCTCCGACCTGATGACCGCCACCGGCACGGCTACCAAGGACGGCAGTACCCTGAAGCTCTCTTTCGCCATGACCCACCGCATGGCGCTCGCAGTTATCGAGCTGCCCAAAACGAAGTATGTGTTCAGCAACACCCCGGGCATACCCGACTACACCGTGCTGACCTCCGCCGACTTCACCGGTAGCGATGCCAAACCTTGCCGCATGGCAGACGGCAGCTACCGTTATATAGTGAACCCCACCGCCACCGCCACGAAAATCACCGGCAGCTATGCCGGCGGCTCAAAGGAGTTCACTTTCACCCCTTCCGCCACGACCGGCAGCTACAAGACCTACAAGATAGACGGCGGCGGAGTGGTTGTGAAGCAGTATAACCTGCAAGTAGGCGACTACTTCCTTGCCGACGGCAACCTGCTGCCGAAAGAAACGGATGAAGCTACCGTAAAGAATGCCGATGTTGCTGCTATCGGCATTGTGTTGAAAGCGGGGCGCGACACAGAAGGCGACTGGACTGACAACGGCGACTATAAATTGAAAGGCAGCGCCACCTCTATGTCCGAAGTCCACGGCTATGTGCTTGCCCTCCGTGATGCCCATGCCGGCTGCCCATGGGGAAGTTTTGAAACCGAGGTAGGTTGCGACAGAAATCAGACTACCGGTTTCAATGGCTACAGCAGCACACAGACCATTGTAGCTAAAGTCCAAGGTGGAAATCTTCAAGACGCCGCCTATTATGCCACGACAGGATACGAAGCACAATACCCTGCACCTGCCAATACCAGCGGTTGGTTTCTTCCTTCCGGCGGACAATGCCAGTATTGGCTCAATCACAGGGATGTCATATTGAGGAATGTCCAAAATGCCGGAGGCGACGGATGGAAAGACTGGTATTGGTCGAGTTCGGAGCCCAGCTACGATCCCGCGAGCAGCGCTTACAGCTGGGACATGCGCGACGGCTACATGTACAGCGACTATAAGAACTACGGCAATGCAGTGCGCGCGTGCTTGGCTTTCTGACCTATTTACCTGTTTAATCTATTTATCTATTGAATAATCAACGCTGCACCTCGGCATAGCCCAAGCGAGCTTGGCTTTGCACTCGGTTTGCAGTTGATTTACTTGTGGGTCTGGGTTAATCCCGAACACGCAAATATTGGTATTGCATAAGGAGTGTTTCTTTAGTCATAATTAGATGAGTAAATGACCTCTTTAGTGTTTTCGAACCAGCTTTTGCCGGTTCGATTGTTTAACTTTTAATCTTTCGGTAAAAATTTACCGAAGTATTGATTAATAAATAGCATATAAAATATAGCGTAGTTATGAGAAGATTAGTTTTAGGAATAGGTTTTTGCCTTTTCGTTTGTATGCAGTTGTTTGCGCAAAGCGTGGTAAAAGAGTCATTGCGGTTTCATAGCGAGAAGATGGGGCAGGACATTCGTTATTCTGTTTATTTACCGGATGGATATAATGTGTCTGACCGGAAATATCCGGTGCTTTATTTGCTTCATGGCTGGACTGACAACGAAACTTCTTGGTTGCAGATGGGCAATATGCAGCGCATCACCGATGATGCGATCAAACAAGGGATTGCGATTCCGATGATTATTATCATGCCTGATGCTGGAGAAAGCTGGTATGTGAACTCATACGACGGAAAAATTCCTTATGAGGACATGTTTTTTGAAGAACTGATTCCATTTGTTCAGCAGACTTACAAAGTGCGGACGGAACAGCAGTATCGGGCTATTGCCGGTTTGTCAATGGGTGGATATGGAGCATTTCTGTACACATTGCATCATCCGGACTATTTTACGGCATGTGCACCATTGAGTGCTGCTATTTATACCGAAGATCGGGTGAAGGAATCTTTGCATACAACACGAGGCAAGTTGTTCGATCGAATATATGGCAAAGGGAATCTGACGGAACATTGGTATAAGAACAGTGTGTTACATTTGTTGAAAGACTGGAAAGAAGATACTCCGTTGAATGTGCTTTATTATATCGATTGCGGAGATGATGATGTGTTGCTACATGGCAACAATGAAGCGCATGAGCTATTGCAACAGAAAGGTATCAAGCATGAGTTTCGTGTGCGTGATGGTTATCATTCGTGGACTTATTGGCGAACGGCATTGCCTTCTGTTTTGGAGTTCGTTAGCAAGCGGTTTAATCGGAGTTAAGACTCTCTCGCAGAAGTATGATTTATTTTGTCCGATATATTTTGCTGGTTGTTGGAAAAGTGATAAATTGCGGCAACTTTCTGTCGGGATGTTGACAGAGAGAATTAGAAAAACACACTTATATGGAAAATGGAAAAAAGAAAGGAATGACTCGCCGGGAGTTTCTCGGCTTTTCAGCATTAGGTTTGGCGGGATTAACCATCTTGCCGAGTTGGAGTATGAATGGAGTCCGCATCGCTCCGAGTGATCGGGTGGTATTGGGTTTCATTGGTTTAGGACAGCAAGGTTTAAGTGACTTTGGCGGATTTGCCCAATGTCCGGGCGTACAGGTTGCCGCCGGCTGTGATGTCGATTCCATTAAACGGGAACGTTTTGTTCGTCGTATCACCAAATGGCAGGCTGATAACGGAATGCCGCAACGGTGTGATCAGTATGAATTCTATGAAGAAATGCTCGAACGCAAGGATATTGATGCCATCGAGATTGCTACACCCGATCATTGGCATGCTTTATGTACCATTCATAGTTGCCAGTCGGGAAAAGACGTGTATTGCCAGAAACCTTTGGCTTATACGATTACAGAAGGACTGGCGATGGTGAAGGCCGTTCGTGAGAATAAACGGGTTCTTCAGGTTGGTAGCCAGCAGCGTTCGGATAAGGAATTCCAGCAAGCCATAGCTTTGGTACAGCAAGGTGCGATTGGTCATATTGAAAAGATTTATGCCCGGGTAGGCGAACCTCCCAAACCTTTTGATTTGCCGGAACAGCCGGTTCCCAATAACTTAAACTTCAATCAATGGATGGGACCGTTGAATGATCCGAAGATTCATTATCATCCGGATTTGTGTCCTCCTGTCTCTTTGGATCCGGAAAAGAACGAACAGTTGTGGGGCGCTTGGCGTTGGTATCGCGAGACTGGAAACGGTTATACTTCCGACTGGGGTGCTCACATGTTTGATATTGCCCAGGCTGCCATTGGTATGGATGGTTCGGGACCGGTAGAATTTATCCCGAAAGGATACAACGGAACGAAATATGCAACCATGAAGTATGCCAACGGTATTGTGATGACCGAACAGCCGTATCGGGAAGACAATCCGAATGCACAGGGTATTCAGTTCATCGGTGATAAAGGTTGGATTAAAGTAGCACGTGGTTATATTGAATGTTCGGATCCGTCCTTGTTGGAGAAGAAGGAAACGAAGATCGGAAAAGGTCAGTATGAAACCAGCGCGCCGCACATGCAGAACTTTATTGATTGTGTCCGTTCGCGTGAGAATCCCATTGCCCCGGTTGAAGTGGGTTGCAGTACCAATACACTCTGTTGCCTGACGAATATAGCCCTCGAGTTAGGTCGTCCGGTGAAATGGAATCCGGCTACATTGAGTTTTGTCAATGACAAGGAAGCCGCTGCCCATCGTTTGTATTGGTATCAGTACCGGAATCCGTATTCGTTACCGGATTGGTATTAATATACTGATAACAGACAAGCTGGCAAGGTTTGAAAGAACAATCGTATCAAGTCTTCTCGGCTTGTTTCTCATCCTTTGCTGCCTTGCACAAATTTAATTGAACAGATCAGAAACCCTATCATGAAAACAAAAAAGGACTGTCGGCTTATTTTGGATATGCACAAATTGGATATCCATGTGTTTGAAGAGTTTGGGCGATACAATTATAGTAACGCACAATCTGTACTTCCTTTGCATGTCCATGATGATGCCATTGAAATCTGTTATTTGTCGAGGGGAAATCAGACTTATCTGGTTGGAGATGACGTTTATCAGGTAAGAGGCGGCGAATGTTTTATTACTTATCCCAATGAAATTCATGGAACCGGAAACTTACCGGAAGAAAAGGGCGTTTTATATTGGTTTTCCTTGAAGAAACCGATTCCGGGTTCGGCTTATTTAGGATTGTCGGCCACCGAAGCCCAACATGTATTTTCCCGGTTGGAGCAGTTGCCCCGACGGGTATTTCCGACTAACTCAGAAGTAGAGCAATTGTTGCAACAAATCATCCAGGTTTATTTTTCTCCGGATGCCGATCTGCAGCAAATAGAAATGAAAAGTCTGTTGGTTTCTTTGATCTTGCGTATTATTCATTGCGGAGAAGAGATTGACCGACAAGCGGCATATAGCGAACCGATCCTGCAAGTTATTACCTATATCGAAAGCAACATATTTGAGATCTTTGATTTGGAAGATTTGGCCGAGCAATGTTGCCTGTCACTTTCCCGCTTTAAACATCGTTTTAAGAAAGAAACCGGCATGCCGCCTGCCGAGTTTATCATCCGGAAGAAATTAGAGAAAGCACAGATTCTGTTGGAAGAAGGAGCCATGTCCATCAAAGATATTGCCTATGAATTAGGTTTCTCATCACCATCGTATTTTGCCACTGTATTCAAACAGTATTTGGGATATTCGCCTACCTCTTATAAGAAAGGAGTTTAGTGAATTATCAATAGCATATCATCAAACAGGTTTCCCTTATTTATATCCTCGTTTTGATACGATGGAAGTCCGTGGAAAAAAAGCCTATTTGTCTTTTACCGATTGTACAGGTCCTTTACAGATAAAAGGAAAACAGATTCAGGATTTGCAAGTTGCCGGAGAAGACGGTGTCTTTGTAAACGCGGAAGCCAAAGTAGAAAAAGACAAACTGGTAGTTTGGAGTAAGCAGGTGAAGAAGATAAAAGCGGTCAGATATGCTTTCACCAATACGGCCATCGGGAATCTGTTTAGTACGGAAGGACTTCCGGTTATTCCGTTTAGAACGGATACCGATCATGACAATCGGTAAGGATTCTATTGACAACATAGACGGGAAACGAAACTAACGGGAATCATTTTTAATTCTCGTCAGTTTCGTTTTCGATTCTAAATAGTTTTGGTTTCTAACCGTTAGAAATAGTGCTATAGCTTTTTATTGAAAGTAAAAAGAAATAAAGTCTATTATATTTGCTATGTTATCTATTATACTCATTGATAAAATACAACTTTTGATTGCTAAATGTTTTTTGAATACGATAAAAATATAAGAGATGAATAGGAAGGCTTATTTATTGTTGGTTTTATGTTTTTTGCTGAAAGGCGGATTGGTATATGCGTCTGTTGATCACGAAAAAGCTGTGTTTCAGGTCTTTGAACGAGTAACGGGAAACAAAGACTTGTCGGGTAAAATAGTTTTGGAGAAAAAGCGTTCAAAATCGAATACTTTTTTCGAACATCATTCGAAAGATGGGATTTTGTATGTTTCCGGATCAGATAATGTGGCATTGTGCCGTGGTTTCTATGATTATATGAAGCAGAACCGTTACGGACTAAAAACGTGGAGCGGTTCTTCCTTGTCTGTACCGGAGACTTTTCCGGATGAAACCATTCGGAAAGTCGTTTCTCCTTTTGCCAATCATTATTATTTCAACGTGTGTACGTACGGTTATTCCATGCCTTATTGGGACTGGGAACGTTGGGAACAGGAGATCGACTGGATGGCCTTGCATGGAATCAATATGCCGTTGACCTTAGTGGGTTATGAAGCAATCATAGCGCGCGTATGGAAGAAAATGGGATTGACGGACGAAGAGATTAACCAATATTTTGTAGGTCCGGCTCATTTGCCTTGGATGCGTATGGGAAATGTGAGTGGCATAGACGGGCCGTTGAATGAAGACTGGCATAAACAGCAAATCGCTTTGCAGCACCAGATTCTGGACCGGATGCGGGCATTGGATATGAAGCCGATTTGTCCGGGTTTTCCTGGTTTTATCCCGGAAGCTTTCAAACGGATTCATCCGGAACTGGAGATCATCGAAACCCATTGGGGCGGAGCGTTCCGGAATTGGATGGTGTCACCGCAAGAACCTTTGTTTAAAGAAATAGGAACGGCATTTATCCGGGAATGGGAAAAAGAATTCGGTAAATGCGACTATTATCTGGTAGATAGTTTCAATGAAATGGAAATTCCTTTTCCGGAAAAAGGAAATCCTGGGCGATATGAGATGGCGGCTTCTTACGGACAAAAGGTATATGAATCTATCAAGGCAGCCAATCCGAAAGCTGTTTGGGTGATGCAAGGTTGGATGTTTGGCTATCAACGATATATTTGGGATTATGAAACATTGGGAGCCTTGGTGTCAAAAGTACCTGATCAGAAAATGTTACTGTTGGACCTTGCAGTCGATTACAACAAGCACTTCTGGCACTCGGAGGTGAATTGGGAATACTACAAAGGTTTCTACAACAAGCCTTGGGTTTATAGTGTCATTCCGAACATGGGAGGAAAAGTAGGCATGACTGGTGTACTCGATTTTTATGCGAATGGTCATCTCGAAGCGTTGTCTTCGGTCCATAAAGGAAATCTGGTGGCACATGGATTGGCTCCGGAAGGTATTGAAAACAACGAAGTCTTGTACGAACTGGTAACCGATGCCGGTTGGAGCAGCCAGCGGATGGATGTACGGGAATGGTTGAAGCAATATTCGGAAAACCGTTATGGGAAAGCACCACAACGTTTGATGGAAGCCTGGGATTATTTATTGAAATCGGTGTATGGGACATTTACCGATCATCCTCGTTTTAACTGGCAGTTCCGTCCGGGAAGTGTCAAGAATGGTTCTATCAATATCTGCGATGATTATTTCAAAGGATTGGAATGCTTTATTGCCGCCGCGGATGAATTGGCTGAAAGTCCTTTGTTTGTAACCGACTTGTCGGAAATGACAGCCCACTATTTGGGAGGAAAAGCCGAGATCCTGACCAAACAGATTGATCAGGAATACTTGTTGGGCGATACCTTGCAGGCGCAGTTCCTGCAAAGTCGTTTTGAAACCCTCTTGTTGGGAATCGATGCCTTGTTAAGCCAGCATCCGACGCTTCGTTTAGACCGTTGGCTGGACTTTGCCTCGAAAGCGGCTGTTACATCGGAACAGAAGAAACAATATGAAATGAATGCCCGCCGGATTGTAACCATTTGGGGACCACCGGTAGATGATTATGCCGCTCGTATCTGGAGTGGTTTGGTAGGTCGTTATTACCTGGGTCGTTGGAAAAACTATTATGCCAGTCGTACATCCGGCCATTCATTTGATATGGCCGCCTGGGAACGTAATTGGGTAGAAAACAACCAGGATCCGGATTACGAAAAACCGGCGATTGATGTAGTACGCTTTGCACGGGAAATGCTGGCACTTTCCAAAGATATTTCTGCGGCGGATTTGAAACTGAATCGTTCGGATATGATCGGAACTTGGAATGTACAGGGTTCAGGAGAAAAAGAAGTGACACTGAATATCCCGGCTCAGTTGTTGGAGAAAATGAAAGGAATTTCGTTGGAACAGATTCGCGGAAAAGGCACGGTGAACATCCTTGGTTTTACCTTGGAAGCCGATGGAAATATGGTAGCATCATCCGATGAAGTCAAGTCTGTTTCGTCCGATAATCAAGCTACTTATGCAATTACATTGCCGGTAGGTTTGAAGGCCAATAATGGCTGTGTGTTGAAAATTCATTTACATCTTATAGATAAAAAAGATGCAGCTGGCTTGATTTTAATCCGATAAGTATATTAATTCTACAGAAAATAAAAAATGAAGAAATTAGCGCTTTTATGTATGTCTTGTTTCTTGCTGATGAACAATTGGGGTAAGGAATGGAATTAGGAGCGTTATAAAAAACGCCGGTTTTTGGGATACTTCAAAAGCTGGCGTTTTTTTAGTAAAGTTAGGGTAGACTTGTCTATCTCTGGTGTTGGACTTTTGAAATAGTGCTATAGCTTTTTATTGGATAAAGAAATGAAAAACCTTTGCTATGTTTGTAGCATACATCAATATAAAAAACATGAAACGTAGAGATTTTTTGAAAAACGCAGGTCGCGTGGCTTCTTCAGCGGCCATTTTAGGTAGTAGTTCAGTCGTTTTGAATGCAGCAGAAACAGAGCCTGAAAAATTACCCGTACATGAAATTGTAGAAGATGAATTAAATGCAAATTTAGATAAACCGCTGACTGCTATCGTAATTGGAGCAGGTGCGAGAGGCAGTATTTATACCCAATATGCCTCGCTTTATCCTAATTCATTAAAAGTAGTTGGTGTTTCGGACATTAATGAATTTCGGCGTAATCGGATGGCTGATCAATTTCATGTTCCTACCGAAAATCGAATGGGGGATTGGAGTGAAGTTTTTAAGCGTCCCAAATTTGCAGATTTGGTTTTTATTACTACTCCAGACGCATTACATTATGAACCATGTATGAAGGCACTAGAGATGGGTTATCATGTTTTATTGGAAAAACCGGCAGCTCAGACAGAAAAACATTGCTTGGATATTTTACACCAGGCTCAAAAGTATAACCGTATTGTTGCTATTTGCCATGTGCTACGTTATGCTCCATATTTTAAGGCCTTAAAGGATTTGGTTTCCTCGGGGAAAATAGGGGAGTTGGTTAGTGTGCAGCATTTGGAACCCATTGAACGGATTCATTTTTCGCATTCGTATGTTCGGGGAAACTGGAACAATTCTGCGAAAAGTACGCCTGCTGTTATTTCTAAATCCTGTCATGATTTAGATATTCTCCGTTGGATTATTGACAAACCTTGTAAAGAAGTCACTGCATTTGGCGATTTGTCTCTTTTTAAGAAAGCGAAAGCTCCCAAGGAAGCGACCAAGCGGTGCTTGGATTGCCCAATAGAAAGGCAATGTGCCTTTTCAGCCAAGCGGATTTATTATGATAATCGTTCCTGGTTACATGTGTTTGATTTGAAAGGTAACAAAGAAGAACAGGGAAAACAGATTCTTTCATATTTAGGAACAACTGATTATGGTCGTTGTGTATATTATTCGGATAATGATCAGCCGGATCATTTTATCATGAACATGAAGTTTGAAGGAGGTATTACGGCTGCTTTTTCCATGGAAGCACTGACCAGTTATGGCGGAAGACGTACACGGATCATGGGGACAAAAGGAGATATTGTAGGTGATATGGTTTCATTTACTTATACTGATTTCTTGACAGGAAAACAAGAAAAATGGGATTCTCATATTAATGATGGACATGGGGGCGGTGATCTTCGTTTGGTGAAAGATCTGCTTTTGGCTGTTTCAAAAGAAGAGCCATCGTTGTTGACTAGTACCATCGAAGCTTCCATTGAAAGTCATGTAATGGGATTTAGGGCTGAAAAATCCCGATTGGATGGAACTATTGAAAAACTTTGAATTTATCTTGTAGTCTTGACATAAATTTGTCTGCTTACAATATTCTTTAGAATGGGGAACATGTTGTGAAACGCTTTCTATTCTAGTTGTAATCTGATATTAACACTTGTGAAGAATTTGATACAATTTTATTACAATATGTTGTGCTTTTGTGTTACAAACATTAATGGAATATTTTGCATTTTTGAGAATTAATAAAGTTGTTAGATGCTTTGTTTTGTTTATATCGTTGTTTTCCATGTGCTTGTATCTTGATCTTTAAAATAGTGCTATGGCATTTTATTGAATATAAATACAAAAAAATAGACCTTTCTTTGTGAAAAGTATGAATGATATTTTAACGTTATAAAAGTTAATCGCATGAGAAAACAATTATCGGTAGGGTTGCTTTTACTCCCAGCAACTTTACAACCACTGTTAGCTGAGCAACTAATAATAGAGCATCATCCGACAGTATTTGGACAGGAAGTTCAACAGTCTAAAAAAATTACTGGAACCGTATTGGATGCCACAGGTATGCCCGTGATTGGAGCAAATATCATGGTAAAAGGTACAACGAATGGAACTATTACGGATATAGAGGGTAAGTTTTCATTGGAGGTCGATCAAAATGCGATATTAGTTATTTCTTATATTGGTTTTGTTAATCAAGAGATCAAGATCGGGAATCAAACAAACTTGTCCATTAATTTGAAGGAAGATGCAGAAGCTTTGGATGAATTGGTCGTTACAGCCTTGGGTATTAAACGTGAAGAAAAGGCTTTGGGATATGCTGTGCAGAAAGTTTCTGGAGAAACCTTAAATACGGTAAAGACGGTGGATGTGGCAACTGGCTTGACTGGTAAAATAGCAGGTTTGAATGTGCAAAACAGTACGGAGTTTAATCAAGCTCCTAGTCTTTCTTTGCGTGGAGAAGAACCTCTATTGGTTGTTGATGGAGTCCCTGTCAGTATCAGTGTCAAAAAATGAATTATCTCCTAAAGAATATGATCGTAAAGAACATTTGGTTGAATATGAAATTAATATACCTGATATTTCTAGCTTAAAAGATGAATCAAGACTGTATATTGATTTTGTAGGAGATATAGCTACCGTCTATATAGGAAATCAACAAGTGAATGATTATTATTATAATGGGGCAGAATGAATCTTGGGGGTTTCTCGATATAAAGATTTGCTTAATTTACATCCGTTAACGATAAAGATTAAAGGTTTTGAAACTGGAAATGAAAATATCTATTTGGAAAGATATTTGGATAGAACAAAATGCGTAAATCCAGAAATTGTCAATAAGTAACTGTTCAAAATTAATTTTACAAATATGAATAATTCACGAATAAGTT
>ENA-OROH01002988-OROH01002988.1-human-gut-metagenome-genome-assembly--contig:-NODE-2988-length-11952-cov-3.309154_pt1 | contig 11952 bp, 6 predicted proteins | sample MGYA00242125_ERZ509042 | MGnify/ENA primary metagenome ERZ509042 (study PRJEB26280, sample SAMEA2338738) | human gut metagenome | biome: human gut; feature: human-associated habitat; material: faeces... | reverse complement strand
TACGCGCGGACCGCACGGCCCAACTGGCCGTTGCAGCCCGTCACCAGCGTGCGCTTCGGCTCCATCGGCTTCGCATCCCTGAGCATCGGATGATGCAGGTCCGCCTCGGAGCGGTTGGACTCCTCCAACGGGATCGGCCACCCGATGCCCAGCTCCGGGTCCGCGAGGTTCACAAACGTGTACGTCTTCTTCTGTTCCAGCGACCAATGCGCGTTCACCAGATACGTGTACACGGTCCCGTCCTGCAAGGCCTGGAAACTGTTGCCCACGCCGCGCGGCACGTAGATCGCCTTCGACGGGTCCAGACGCGTCGTGAACACCTGACCGAACGACTCGCCCGGGCGCAGGTCCACCCACGCGCCGAAGATCTCACCCGCCGCGATCGAGATGTACTTATCCCACGGCTCCGCATGGATGCCGCGCGTCACGCCCTTCGTCGCGTTGAACGAGATGTTGTTCTGCACCGGACCGAAATCCGGCAGGCCCAACGCGGTCATCTTCGCACGCTGCCAGTTCTCCTTGAACCAGCCGCGGTTATCGCCATGCACCGGCAGATCGAACACCAAAAGCCCCGGGATGTTCGTCTCCGTGACCTTCAGCTCCTTCTCGAAATCAAACACCATACCCGATCACTGTCCCTGCTGCTTGTACTTGGCTTCGGTAGCGGCCTTCGCGGGCTCCCACCAGTCGCGGTTGTCCGTGTACCACTTGATGGTCTGTTCCAGGCCCTTCTGGAAGTCCGTGTGCGTCGGCTTCCAGCCGAGCTCGGTCCGCAGCTTCGTGCTGTCGATCGCGTAGCGGCGGTCGTGGCCGGGACGGTCCTTGACCCAGTCGAATGCGTCAGGATCCTGGCCCATCACGGTCAGGATGTCGCGCAGCACCGTGATGTTGTTGCGCTCCCCGTTCGCGCCGATCAGATACGTCTCACCCAAGCGTCCCTTGGTCAGGATGGTCCACACGCCGGTGGAGTGGTCGTCCGTGTGGATCCAGTCGCGCACGTTCTCCCCGTTGCCGTACAGCTTCGGGCGCAATCCCTCGAGGATGTTCGTGATCTGGCGGGGGATGAACTTCTCCACATGCTGGTATGGGCCGTAGTTGTTGCTGCAGTTGCTGATCGTGGCGCGGATGCCGAACGTGCGGTGCCAGGCGCGCACCAGCAGGTCCGAGCTCGCCTTCGTCGACGAATACGGGCTCGAGGGATGGTACGGGGTCTCCTCCGTGAACTTGTTCGGATCATCCAGGGCCAGGTCGCCGTACACCTCGTCCGTGCTCACGTGGTGGTAGCGCACATCGTACTTGCGGGCCGCCTCCAACAGGCGGAACGTGCCCTCCACATTCGTCTTCAGGAACGGCTCCGGGTTCGCGATCGAGTTGTCGTTGTGGGATTCCGCCGCGTAGTGCACGATCGCGTCATGACCCGGCACGATCTTGTCGAGCAGCTCGGCGTCGCAGATGTTCCCATGCACGAACTCCACGCGGTCACCCAAGATGCCCTTGATGTTCTCCAGGTTGCCCGCATACGTCAGCGCGTCCAGCACCGTGACATGCACGTCCGGATGGTTGTTGTACACGTAATGAACGAAATTCGACCCGATGAACCCACAGCCACCGGTCACAATGATGTTATGAGGAGTAAACACTTCATCAGCCATGGGCACTATGGTACCGTTGCGCCCGTACGGACGACATCGGTGACGTGTAGCCTCTGTGGCCGTTGCTCCGGTCGATTCCTCACATAGAGGGAACGACGTATCCTAGACACAGCATCTGTCAGCGAAAGAAAGTAGCTCATCCATGTCTGAAGACATCAAGCTGTTCGTCTCCTGTCATAAACTGGACACGCATATTCCCGACAATGCCCTGCTGCAGCCCATTCAGGTGGGAGCGGCTCTCGCCGCTTCCCGGATGCCCAATCTGCTGCATGATGATGAGGGCGATTCCATCTCCGAGAAGAACCGCTCCTACTGCGAGCTGACCGGCCAGTATTGGGCTTGGCAGAACACCGACGCGGATTATTACGGCTTCCTGCACTACCGCAGGTACTTCAACTTCTCCAAAACCGAATATCCGATTCATCACGAGCCGTTCATTTTCGGTGATGTGACGTTCGACCGCAATGACGATGAGACGATCACGGCGGATTTTATGAAAGATGAGTCGGCAAAGCACATTGTATCGGGCGGAACCAGCGCGAAGCCATGCGCAAGGTCATCACCGCCCATGATTTCATCGCCCCCGAACCGATCGAAGCGTTGGAGAAAACCACCGTCTACGAACAGTACCGGGATTCCTTCGGCCACCATATCGAAGACCTTGATACCGTGATGGATAACATCCGTCTGAAGTACCCGGATATCTGGCCGAGCGCGCAGAAGTATCTCAACCAGACGAAGGTATATGTCTGCAATATGTTCGTGATGCGTCGCGAACTGTTCCGCGCATACTCCGCGTTCCTGTTCGACGTGCTGTCCACGCACGAGAAGATGCGCGACTTCTCTCATTATTCTCCGGTGGCTCGCCGTGTCTCCGGCTACCTTGGAGAGCGCATTTGCGGCATGTACCTCACGTATCTGTATGACAAGGGCTATGACGGCATCGATCTGCAGCGCGTCTACTTCCGCAACACCGATGACGGACAGCGGCCTGCCACTGCAACAGGCACCACCGGCGAAATCGAAACGCTGAATTTCGACGCGACGGTGCGCGGACCGGGCAAAATCTATTCCGCGATTCACGTGGAACATCTCTCCGACGATTGGCAGTTCCGCATCAGCTCGACCACGTCCGACGGCAAGCAGGTTCCTGCGAAGGTCGTACAGGCCGCCAGCGGCCCGGTCGCGGTGTTTCCCATCGTCGCGCAATCTCAGACGGTGTCCGTGAGCGCGGTGGACGCGGATGGACGCACGCGCGCGCAGGGTTCCAAAACGTTCAACAGGCGAGCCGCGCAGCTGATGTCCTATGTCAATAGGCTGTCGCATAACGCGGAGGCTTCGACGATTCGCAATTGCGATAAAGCGATGCTATTGGGTGATTCACATGTTGTTGTGGATGCGCTTATCAATAACCTCGATGCCACAGACATCATCCACGGCCATGTCTCCGTTCCGCTGGTAGGCGATGAAAGCGCGAAGGATTATGTGGATATCATCGCGCTCGACGGCCAAGGCAACCAGATTTCCATGGGCGATTGGATTTGCATGGGCGAAGAGCTCGACACCGATCCGGCTCTTCCCGGATTGCGCGTGCGTAAGATCTCCTATTCGCTGCATATCCCCCAAGTCGATACGTTCATCGTCTGGGTGAAGTTCCCGGACAGCGACCGTCAGGATTCGTTCCTGTGCTCTTTGCCGCCGCAAACGCACTTGATGCGCCACCAGTGGGCCACACAGACGGAGCCGGCCTGTGCCGCTGGCGATTACGATAAGTGGTTCCGTACCCGCCAGCGCGCTTCGGCTAACGAGCTGGAGATTCAGCAGCGCACGGTTTTCGATGTCCAGCCGAAGTATTCCATTATCGTGCCGTTGTATAAGACGCCGATTCAGTTCCTGCATGCTATGGCCGACTCCGTCATGAAGCAGACCTACCGGAATTGGGAGCTGCTTCTGGTGAACGCTTCTCCGGAAGTCGCCGACCTCAATCAGGCCGTGGACGAACTGTGCGCGAAAGACCATCGTATTCAGCATGTGACCTTGGAGAAGAACCAGGGCATCACACTGAACACCAATGAGGGAATCAAGATCGCTTCGGGTGATTTCCTGTGCTTCCTAGATCATGATGACGTACTGGAGCCGGATGCGCTGTTCTGCTACACGCGAGCCATCAACGAGCATCCCGACACGGACATGCTGTATTGCGATGAGGACAAGCTGGACAACGGCAAGTATCGAGAGCCGTTCTTCAAGACCGAGTGGAATCCAGATCTGCTGTTGGGCATGAACTACGTGTGCCATTTCCTTACCGTACGCAAGTCCATCATGGACAAGCTCGAATTGCCGGGCAAGGAGTATGACGGCTCGCAGGATTGGCATATGACGTTCCGCATCGGCGAGCAGTCGCGGTACGTGCATCATGAGCCTCGCGTGCTTTATCATTGGCGCGTCCACAGCCAGTCGACCGCCGCTCGTGCCGACCAGAAGGACTATACGCTCGACAGCAGCCGTCTTTCCGTCGAAACGCATTTGGAGCGATGCGGCATCAAGGGCAAGGTCGTTGATTCACCACTTATGCCGCGTCGTTTCAAGGTCGATTACAGCCTCGGCGATCACCCGTTGGTGTCCATCATCATCCCGAACAAGGATGCTGTGCCGGTTCTGCACAACTGCCTGTCCTCGATTCGTAAATTCACGACCTACGACAACTACGAGATCGTAATCGTGGAGAACAACAGCGTGGACCCGTTCACCTTCGAATACTATGAGATGGCACAACAGGATGACCCGCATGTGAGGGTTGTGAAGTTGGAAGGTATGACGTCCTTCAACTTCTCCCGCATCATCAACTTCGGAGCCGAGCAGGCACAAGGCGACTACTACCTGCTGCTCAACAACGATACCGAGGTCATCACTCCGAACTGGATTGAGGAGCTGCTTGGACCTTGCATGCGTGAGGATGTGGGAATCACCGGCGCCAAGCTGTTGTTCCCGGACAACACCATCCAGCATGCCGGCATCAGCTTCGGCCCGGACGGCCCCGGCCACCTGTACTACCAGATGTCCCGCAACTATCCCGGCAATTTCGAAGCCACCATGCTGGCTCGTGATCTGGGAGCGGTCACTGGCGCATGCCTTATGGTCAGCAAGGAGGCCTTCGACAAGGTTCATGGCATGACCGAGGAGCTTGCGGTGAACTACAACGATGTCGACTTCTGCCTGAAGGTGATTCGTGAACAGTTGCGCGTGGTGTTCGTGCCCACGGCCGAACTCCACCATTACGAGTCCGTGTCCCGCGGATCGGATGCCTCCGGCGAGAAGGCCATCCGCTTCAAGAAGGAGCGCGGCAAGTTCATGAGCCGTTGGCCGGAAGCCTTCACTGTGAAAGCGCCGTTTGAGAATCCGAATCTGCAATTCGGCATTATCTATCAGACGCTTAACCGTGAGTATAAGAGGGAGAACCGTTGATTCTGAAAACAAGCAATCAGATTCTTTCTCAGGCCAAGGCTTCACTCACGAGCATCGATGTCGTAGCGTCAGCCATTATTGGTTTTGCCCTCGGTATGGTGTTTTCCGTAGGCAGGTCCTTTTATGGGTCTTTAGGACTGATGTCCTTCAAAGACAGTTGGCTTTGGATTCGCGGCTTTTGCTATGGCTGCGCCGCAGCCATAGCAATTGCCGCGATACTGGTTCTGTGGAATTGGTATCAAGACGGCCATAAAGGCATCGAGGTATCTCCGTCAAGATTCTCATTGTGGTTGACGAATCTCACCGCATACAAACGCGTTGCGCTGTTCGGCATCACTATCTTCGTCTTGTGGATACCCGCATTTCTTGCATTCTATCCCGGCAACTATTCGAGCGACGGCCCGATTCAGGCAACGTATCTTCTGAATGATGGCGTTGTCGATCTGCATTGGCCGGCAGCGCATACATTGTTGCTTGTCGGTCTTATGCAGCTTGGCAATCTGTTGTTCGGCTCATACAACGCGGGAGTATCACTATTCTGCCTGTTGCAGGCGTTGGCCCTTGCTTTCGCGATGGCGTATGCGGCCAATAAGATTATCGAATGGGGCGCTCCTATATGGCTGGTCCTGCTCGCGAATGGAATCACGGTGTTCAATCCCGTGATTCAGACATATGCGGTGACCACTGCCAAGGATTCCCTATTCGCTGTCTTCTTCATCCTTACGGTGACGTTACTGATTGAGATGCTCCGCACTCCGGAAGCACTAGCTTCAGTGCCATTTGCCACGAAGTGGGTACTCTCCGTACTCGGCATGTGCCTTATGCGTAAGCAGGGTGTATATGTGGCCATCATCGTGATGCTCATTGCTCTGCCATTCTTGAGGCAGTGGCGCCGACGACTGACCGCGTTGATCTCTATCGCAATGGTTTTCATCTTATCGGCCGCCTTCTCCGGTGTGGTCGCGAATACCGCAACCACGCGCGCGGATTCCGCACGAGAGATGCTGTCCGTGCCTTCTCAGCAAATTGCACGTACCTATATGTACGACTATGACACGTTGACGAACGAGCAGATACAGGGCATCGGCGCCTATTATGACTTGGATGCCCTCGAGGCTGGACGCACCACAGACAAGCCTTGGGATCCTACCCCTATTGGCATGTTCTACGATACGGAAACGGGGTCCGGCTATTTGGCTCCGATTTCCGACCCCGCTAAAGCGGCATTGTTGGATGAGGCTTTCAACTCGGATCCCTTGGGATACGTCAGGATGTACTTCTCTGTGATGAAAGGTCACATGTCCGATTACGTCCGTGCTTTCCTTTGGGGTGAAATCGGGTACCTATACCCTACGAGCTCGGCAGTGAACCGTTGGACCGGATTGTCTCCGTGGAATGAATTCGGCAAAACCATTGATGCCGGCGGATCAACGAATCAGGTGTCCGACTACAATGAGACCACCAAATTGCCGGGATATCTTGCATGGCTCTATGCCGGAACCTGGAACATGTTCCGCGGACACCCGTTGTTGACGGTTTGGGTATCCCCGGCTCTGCCGTTTTTGGCATTACTGCTTTCCGTGATTCTTCTGATCAAGCGCAAAGGGAATAAGGTCCTGCTCATCGCTTGGGCTTTCCCGCTCCTGTATTGGGCGACATTGGCTTTGGCGCCAGTGATGTGCGTGCGCTATGTAGTGCCGCTTTTCTTCACGCTACCGCTGATTGCCACCATTCCCTTACTTACGCTTAAGGAATTGTGACTAGACGATACCCGAGCTTTAGTTCACGACGTCGGGGGTTCTTCGTATCCATTCTCTACCCACAATCTCCAATGGATACGGAGAATTCCACTCTCCACATATGCGATGCGGGCCACTGATAACGTTGTAGCGCACCCCTTTTCTCGGCGTAGCAATCTGCAAGATACTCCAGCAAGAAGGATATAGTGGTACCCATGCTTGAAGAGAAGAATCCATCCATCGCCGTTCTCCTGCCCTGCTATAACGAAGAGGTAACTATCGGCAAGGTGGTGCGCGACTTTCGTGTGGCGCTGCCCGACGCGGCCATCTACGTGTACGACAACAACTCCACCGACCGCACCGCCGAGATCGCCACAGCGGAAGGCGCCATCGTACGCAAAGAGCCGCGTCAAGGCAAGGGCAACGTCATCCGCTCCATGTTCGAAAACATCGACGCGGACGTGTACGTGATGGCCGACGGCGACGACACCTATCCCGCCGACGCCGCGCCCGACATGGTCGCCAAGGTGCTCGAAGGCTACGACATGGTGATCGGCGACCGCCTCTCCTCCACATACTTCCAGGAGAATAAGCGCCCGTTCCACAATTTCGGCAACCGTCTCGTGCGCGGCTCCATCAACCACCTGTTCCGCGCGCACGTCACCGACATCATGACCGGATACCGCGCGTTCAGCTTCACGTTCGTCAAAACCTACCCCGTGCTTTCGCGCGGCTTCGAGGTCGAGACGGAGATGACCATCCACTCGCTGAACAACAACCTGCGTCTGTTCGAAATGCCCATCCAGTACCGCGACAGGCCGGAAGGTTCCGTATCCAAGCTGGACACGGTAGGCGACGGCATCAAGGTGATGAGCACCATCTTCCGCATGATCCGCGAATACAAGCCGCTGCCGTTCTTCGGCACCCTCGGCCTGATCATCGGCATCATCGGCATCATGTTGTGTGGATGGGTCACCGCCGAATTCGTAGGCACCGGCATGGTCGTCCACTTCCCCACGCTGATCGGTGCCATCATGCTCGTCATCGTAGGCCTCCTGCTCATCGTCACCGGCATCATCCTCGACGTGATCGCCAAGAACGACCGCAAAACCTTTATAGTGGATGCCAACAGGTTCGCCTATGCAAAAAGGCATTGGCCCCATCCTCTTCCGCCTCGCGATGCTGCACCATATCGCAACAACCAATAAACGCGATGCCATGAGTTGGCTTAACACGGTTCAGGTTAACGGCAATCGAGGATTTGGCAGCAATCCCAATCAGCCCTTACACAACACGTTCCCCTATAAGACAACATGATAATTATACAGATGTGAAGAGCAACATTAATGAATAAAACGACGCAAGAAAACACGCATCTTAAAATAGAAGACATTTTCAATCGATTTATCACACTCCTTGCCGCACTGATTGTCACCTGTCTAGGAATTGCCGCTCTATTTCATACGATAATTTTCCCCTTGGATTACTCTGAAAAGCCTACAAATTCTCTCAAATACAGCATCGCGGGAACCGTAGGCTTCTTCATTCTCGCGGGGGCAGCCTACTATACGGGCAAACATTTAAAATTCAAGAGACTTCCCTCGTTGAAAACGTTCTATAGGATACAGACCTATACAGCTCTTTTCATCGGATTGACTTGGCTATCAATTGCAACCACATCTCCAGTCGCAGATCAAGGCACCTCAATCACGTTATCAATATGGCTACAAAACAACGATTTGGGAAATCTGCATGCAAATGACTACCTACAACAATATCCATTCCAGTCCGGGTATATATTATTCTGCACTCTAATGGGGCAACTTTTCGGCATGAACAACATGTTGCCGATTCGCCTTTTTAATCTCCTGATGATTATAGTTTCATTGAAAACTCTATGTAAAATCACGGAGAGAATGTTCAAGAATGATGCCGTCACCAAAACGACCATTGTATTGTCCACGGCATTCCTCCCCCTCATTTTATTCGCGACATTTATTTATGGCAACATACCGTCGCTCGCGTTTTGTCTCCTTGCCTGCCTGCTCCAGATGGCTGCCATTCAAGCAAGCGACGACATAAGAAAACGTCTTGCGTACGGCACATTGTCAGCGGCTTGTCTCTTCGTTGCACTCTGGTTTAAGCCCAACAGTCTCATCTTCCTTATCGGGATCGAACTTATATGGCTTGTCATCTTGTTTGCGCATAAACGCGTTCTAGTCATCACATTCATCATATTGGGGGCAGTCGCATATATAGCGGCTTCGGCGATACCGATCTTCCTTATGGAAAGTCGAATCAACGTTCCTTTGGACAACCCGACCCCCAAAACGGCTTGGATTGCCATGGGCCTACAAGAGTCTCGCGACCGTGCGCCAGGATGGTACAACAATTATGTTGTAAACATTTACAAGGAAGCTCCTCACGACAATAATCAGGTAGATGCAATGGCAAAGGAGGCTATAGCCCAACGCATCCAGGCATTCACACAGGACCCCCTATATGCTGCGCATTTTTTCACTCGAAAGGTAGCCACTACATGGGCTGAGCCAACATTTCAGTCCCTATGGATTTCATATGGCGGCACCGGCGGAGAGCGTGCGGACCTAACACAATCAAAGCTAGAGCATGAGATAATGCGTGGCGGGTTGCACGCCATATATATAGTATATTGCGACATTATACAGAATATTATCTATATTGGCGCATCCTATTGTCTTATCTTTAGATGGAGGGGCTTGACCACTAAACAAATTACTCTGATTGTGATATTTCTTGGTGGATTCACTTTCCACCTATTCTGGGAAACTAAATCGGATTATGTGCTCCCCTATTTCTTGCTGCTGATACCTTACGCAGCTGCAGGATGGCATGATACCATCTTCACTAATCGCAAAATGATTTACAGCCAACTTAAAGTACAATCTAAATAATTCCACTTATTGCAAGGGGTTTGAAACCGAGATAACGGCCCAGAACCCCTTGCACACTCCTACCGCTTCGCTCCGGTCACCGGGTCGAAGTAGTACTTTTGCCCGTCGATATACTGCGTGCCATACACCATCTTTCCATCGGAGCCATAGTATACGGTCTTGCCCCCATTGGAATTCAGATACTGCCAGCCTGTCTTACGAGCGCCGGTCATCGGATTCAGGTAATACCAAGCACCGCCAATCTTCTGCTCCCCATACTGCATCTTGCCTTCAGGCCAGCTGTAATACACGATTTTGGAGCCGAGGTTTTTCCACCCGTACGTCACACGTCCGTTCGACTTGGAGGTGCCATCATCGAAGAAGTACCAGTAACCCGACACCTTTCCTTCTCCGTGCAGCATCGCGCCATCTGAACCGTAGTACACCCACTTATCGCCACGATGGTCACGCGTAGTCACGACTCGTCGCCATCCGGCGAAACGTGCACCGGTACCAAGTTTCAGATAATACTGTTTCCCGTCAATCGTCTGTTCTCCGTATGCCATCTTTCCGTCGGAACCGTAATACACGGTCTTACCGCCGTTGGATTTCAGCCGCTGCCAGACCTGCTTGCGAGCGCCGGTCACCGGATCCAGGTAATACCAAGCACCATTAATCTTCTGCTCCCCATAAACCATGTAGGGGGAGTAGTATACATTCCTGCCGTCCGGCAATACAACCCAACCGGTCATCCTCGCACCGCTAACCGGGTTTAGGTAATACCATTTGCCGGCAATCTTCTGCTCGCCATACAGCATGGCACCATCTTGACCATAGTAGGTCCACTTGTTCACGTCACCCTTGAGGTACGTCCACCCCGTCACGCGCGCCCCCGTGCCCGGGTCCAGGTAATACCATTTGCCGGCAATCTTCTGCTCGCCATACAGCATGTGTCCATCGGTCGGATCGTAGTACACCCATTTGCCGCCGCTCGACGACAACCACTGCCAACCGGTGACCTTCTTGCCCGTCGTCGCGTCGATGTAATACCACTTTCCGTCAATGAGCACTTCCCGATATCGTGTGGTCGGAGTCCGGTACCCGAACGCGTTTAAATCCACGTTCCCCGTGATTCCGCTAATCTGTCCACTGCTCGTGTACTGCCAGCCGCGGTCGTTCGTGGGGAACGCGGTGTACTGCATGGTGGAGCCATACTGGGCGACCCAACGGGTCTTGCCGTGGATGTTGGAGCTGTTGAGCGCGCTGTTCAGGTAGCTCGTGTACGAGTAGACGCTCAGATTGTTGTAACCGGCCGCCTGCAGTTTGCCGTACCAGGAGTTGACGATGCCGTCGTACACGCTCGGACTCGTCGGGCTCCTGTGCCCCGTGTACGTCCAGTTCTCCAGATCGTAGAACACCGGGTAGCTCAGGTCGCCCGGGTTCACGCCCGCCTGGCGCAGCAGGTTCACCACGTCCGCGCCCTCGGACGCACCGTCGGCCGCACTTTCCGCATACGAGAAGACGTACACGCCGAACGGGATGCCGAGACGCTTGCATTCGCTGATGTTGCGCTTCGCCTGCGCGTCGAAACCATTGCCCCAGCCGTAGCTCAGACGGATGATCGCGCCCTCGACGCCCGCGTTCTTCACCGCCTGCCAGTCAATCGTGTTCTGCCACACGGACACGTCGATCACGCCCTTCGCCTGCTGGGCGAACAGGTTGTTGCGCGCGTCGAAGAACGCCTGCGTACCGTTGTATGTGCCCCAGTGCGCACCGTACTCGTTGTTCTGCAACGCGGCGAGCTTCACCGACGCGTTGGCCGCGCGCGTCTTCGAGGAGACCGCGTTCACGTCACCGCCGTTCGCAGCGACCTTCTCCTTCACATCCGCGGCACTCACCGGAATGAACGACTCACCATCCGTCTTCGCCAACGGATCGGGCTGCTTGCTCTCCGTGCCCACGATCTTCGGATCGGTGACCGTCTCGCCCGTCTCGATGTCCTTCAACTCGCCTTCCGGCGTAGCCGCATATTGCTCGGACACCACCGTCGCGTCATCGGAAATCTCGGCGGACACCTTGTCCGGCAGCTCGGCATCCGGATTGTCCGGCATCGCGTCGGCAGCCGTCTCATCGGCGACCGTCACACCGTTCGCGACCGGACGCGTCGCGGAAGTCGCGGACCGG
>ENA-OROH01002984-OROH01002984.1-human-gut-metagenome-genome-assembly--contig:-NODE-2984-length-11967-cov-2.383563_pt1 | contig 11967 bp, 7 predicted proteins | sample MGYA00242125_ERZ509042 | MGnify/ENA primary metagenome ERZ509042 (study PRJEB26280, sample SAMEA2338738) | human gut metagenome | biome: human gut; feature: human-associated habitat; material: faeces... | reverse complement strand
CAGGGTCCACTTCGGGAGAGGACTCCTCCAAAAGCTCGGGATACGCAGCCGCACTGATCTCATAGGCAGCTTCCACCACCGTACGTCCCTGCCAGGACATCAGGCTGGGATCCATCTCCACCACTTTGTCCTGCTGCACCGCTTGGAAGTCCGCAAAGCGGCTGTCACTCTCAATCTGCTCCTTTAAACCAGGCGCACAGAAGATCAGGTTGGGATTGGCGATCTCCAAGGTTTCAAAGTCATACACGCCGCCGCTGAGGCTGTCAAACACGTTGGTCACCCCGGCATAGGACAGAATGGTGCTTCCAAACATGTCCCCGGTTACGGCGCTGGACTCCAGGTCGTACAAATAGCAGGCGGTGGTGATTCTGTCCTGAGGAACGATCCGGTTGATGTTGTCCAACGTGATAAAAATATCCTGGGCTGCTGCAATACCCGCGTCGTAACCGGCGCCGTCCCCTGCAAAGGCGGAGGACACCTGGGAGTAGAGCCGCTCAAAATCCGAGCGGTCCGTGGCAGGCTCCACCGAGAGCACGGGGATCCCAGCCTCCTCCAGGGCGGCACGGCTGAGGCTGCTGTCCCCATCTAAAAGCACCAAATCGGGCTGCAGGTCGATGATGCTCTGCGCATCCTCCACGGAGACTTTGGGAAGTTCTTCCAGGCCGGACTGGGTGCACTGATCGCTGGCGCCTGCCAGCTGTGTCTCGTACCCCAAAGCCAAAAGTACATCTGCCAAACTGGGGGACAGCACCACCGCATGGGTGGGCCGGGCGGAGATGGTGACACCGTTTACATCCACAGGAAACTCTCCTGTGGCCGTTACGCCGGACACAAGGTCGTCCACCTGGGAGCAGCCGGCTGCAGAAACCAACACCAGCAGCAGGCTCAGACACAAAGCCATAACGCGCCTCATAGCGCCTGTTTTTCTTTCCATAAAAAAGACCCTCTTTCCTTTCAGAAGGCGCAGCCTTCTCCTCTGGACAGAAAGCGGCACCCTTCGTGGGTAATGGGATTTCTCCCCTATTTTACCCTTAAAGCACAGGGTGTGTCAACTGTTCCCGAAAAAACCTTGACTTTTCCAACATTCCAGAATAAAATAAAGAGCGCGTAGTTTTCGCCTTTTCCCAGCCTGCCATCGATACAGGTCCTGGTTTTGCAACGCGGCACTGGGGCAAAACCTCGGAAAATCACGGTCGTTTGGAGAGTTACTTCCCCCATGGAACTCACTCCGCGCCTCATGTTCAGCCTATGGCATACCAGATTTTTCTAAGATAAACAAAAGGCGAACCTCTCCTCTGACGAGAAAGAATCGGAGAAAACATACCCAAGCGGTTGCAGGAGCCGCACTCGAAATTTTCCTAGATTTTGGGAAGCTGAGCTTCCAAAAATGGCTCTAGACCGCGGGTTTCCGGGTTTGGGGCGGTTCTAAGGCGGCCCTGGTTCTAACGGTTGTTCTAAGGAATTTTCAGAAAACAAAAATTACTCGCAAAAAGTTCCTTTCACAGGAATTTTATATGGAGATGTACCCAAGTGGTTGAAGGGTCCGCACTCGAAATGCGGTAGGTCGGCTTCAAACCGGCGCAAGAGTTCAAATCTCTTCATCTCCGCCAAAGAAGTCAGTAATGTGAACACATTGCTGGCTTCTTCCTTTTTGTTTGCGTCAGAATCCACTCCAAGCCCACTCAGCATCGCATCTGCCGAAGACTACTTCGAGCTGAATTCGAGATGAGCCTAGATATTTGCTGTCCTTGAGAATTTGCTGTGACCGAGCCATTCCATAATCTGCTTCAGCGGCACGCCGTTAGCAAGTAAAAGCGAAGCGCAACTTATGGTGCGAATCATGAAAGCGCATCCGCTTCGGGCCGTGCTTTTGGATATACTGCGGAAGATAACTTGTCAGATAATGCGGTTTCATCAGTTCACCCAACTTGCCCACAAAATATAGTCATCACAGCAGGCAGGGATATAGTTGTAAGGAAGATTCCGGCAAAGTAAAGAAGCGGTTTTTATTGGAACAATTTTTCAGGCAGGTATTCAAATAAACGGTTCTACTCCTTATAAATCGGCAAAAACATTGATTTACTTCTCGTCGTACTATACAATATATATTGTAGACTTATGGAAAGAAGGTATTCCAGGTTGCCGACGGCTTCCTGACTGCCCGCTTCGATGAGAATGGGCAGATGAAACCATTACCGCATCGCAAAACAAAAGCCCTACTGCTTTGTCATGCGCAAAAGCTTCGTGGCTAACGACAGCATGGCTACCAACTTCGAGCAAATCTTTGCCTCATAAAATCCGACGATAGTAAGGAAGGTGCTGTAAAAGTGGAAAAAATAAAATATGAAAATTATAATCTATATCATTACACATCCTTATCTACTCTGCTAGCCATTATTCAAAATAAAACTATTAGATTAAGCGACTACCGTTTTTTAAATGATAAGCAAGAACTAACTTACGCAATAGAGAGATTAAAGGAAATAGCTCAAGATCAAAGCAATGTTTTTTCTCGGAAATTAACCAATGTTTTAAATGATATTTCAATCGGAAAGGCGGTCTTGCCCTTTACAGATGAGAGTACTGATAACCTGGCAAAAAGCATTGATAATCCAATTGGTATAAAATTTCAAAAAAATGATTTGAGTTATTATGTGCTCTCATTATCGGAGAAGTGTGATGATTTAGCTATGTGGAAAATGTATGCAAAATTAGGATGCTGCATAAAATTTAATAGTCAAATTTTATTGGAGTATTTTCATAATATCAGAGATCGACATTTTCTTAAAGGCATATGTAACATATGTTATGGAAAAATACGCTACGATGAGAGCATTGATCAACAAATATATAACTTTATGAAATTTGAAAATCAAATATCAAATTTGGACATAAATTTATATGACGGTGCCTGGAGGTGGTGTCTTTTAAATAAATGCAATTCTTTTGCTTATGAAAAGGAATTCAGAATAGCTATTCCTTTTTCGCCAAAATTTTTAATGGGAGAGGAAAGTTATAAATTCATAATTACCGATGGGTTTATTAAACCACAAATAGAATTTAATAATTTCCCGGTTGACAATGTCATTGAAGAAATCGTAATCAGCCCTTATCTTGATACTAAATTGGTCCAAATGGGAATTGAAGAAGTTCTGAAATCAGAAAAAATAGAAAATGTCACCATAAGATCTTCCGATATCCAAATACGATAATACAAAACACAATAAAATAGATATTTATAAAATATTAGATGCAAGAATCAAACGAAATCCTATTTTAAAACGCAACAATTTCAAACGGACGCCGTTGATACCATTGTGCACCCTTCAATTCGCGATCATCACATTTGTGGTGGTCGCGAGTTTTTTGCCCATGCTTATGCTGGCTATCCTATGTACTCCTCCACCGCCTCATCTAGCTGCCTTGCGATACTGGAGAATTCTTGATTTAGGTCCAGTGTCTTGGCGGCAATGATGTTGCCGTCTATGTCATACCGGCAGTCGGGGGTAAGGGCCTCCTGGGTTTTGGCATAAAGCAACAAACCTGAAACCTTGCCCGTATGGCCCCGATCCTGGTTTTTCACATAGGCATAGATTTGGTACAAGTTCTGGGAATGGAGCGTCTTTTTTCCGTAGTTTGTCTGCAAGGTGCTGCTGTAGAATTTTGCATCGATGATAAGCGTCCTCTCTCCCCGACGCAGGAAGACGTCGCTTTGCATGGCGGGCAGCAGAGCCAGAGAATCTTCCTCCGGCTGCGCGTCCAAATGCCAAGAAATCTGTGCGGACTTCACCTCATCCAGCTCCGGGTGGTGCTGGCAATAGTAAGCCAGAAGAAATTTCTCATATAGCCGGGCCATGTGTTCATCGGAGAACAAGGAAAGCTTCCGATCTCCCTGTTCTGTGGTCTGAAGCAGCCCCTCCCAAGTTAAATAGCAAAGATTTAGGAGCATCTCATAGGTTCGGTTCCCCTGGTGAAACCGCAGCATCCTCCAGGGAATCTGCTCCGGCTGCACGGTGCCCACCTCTTGGAAAAACACCAGCAGCTTTTTCAAAGCGGATCGCCGCTCCCGCTTTACCTCCTCCGAGCGGGCCAGGGCCCACAGGGTGGTCTTGATCACTTGGTTGTAGAGGTTGTTCTGGGTGAGCTCATCGTACTGGCAAGAGAGCAGCCGTCTCTGCTGCCACTGGTGGCGAAATGTGCCGTTTAACTCCAGTTTGCCTCGCAGCACCGGCAGAGAATCCTCCTGTTCCCGATACTCCCGGTAGAGGCCGCGTTTTACTTGCTGGGCCACACCCTTGGCCAGGATGGCCGCCAACAAATCCTCCATGTTCTGGAACTCCTCAGCGGCCACCTTTTTATAGTTCTCTTCTTGCAGCACTTGGAACGCGTAGCTGAGCATAATGAATATATTCTTAATGAGGATGGAATTTGTCTCAGCCATGGAACACACCACGCAGTTTCTGTTCCCATTCTTTCACTTTTTCCAGATCATCAAACCAATACTCCCTCAGGGTGGGCAGAATCTCAAATTCCACCACCGCTTGTAAGGCTTCGTCTGTACACTTTCCCGGCTGCCAGCCGCATAAGTAGCTGTGACCGATCTGAAAGCCCTCTCCCAAATCGGGATCGTCCACAATGGTTTGATTCAGCGCCTTGATTTTTCCAATCAAAGTATGTAGCGTTTCGTTCCCCAGGCTCTCCTGATAGGTCTTGAAACCCTCCGACTCAAATCCCGGTTTCATGGGAAAGAACGCAAACCGGCGGCGCAGGGCGTAATCCATCAGGGCCAAGCTCCGGTCGGCAGTGTTCATCATGCCGATAAGATACAGGTTCTCTGGCACGGAGAATCTTCTCCCGTCATAGGACAAGGTGATGGGATAATTTCGGTAGTCCTTTTCGATGAGCATGAGAAGCTCCCCAAAGATTTTGCTTAGGTTGCCCCGGTTGATCTCATCGATGAGAAAGAAATAGGGCTCCTTCGGATGGTTTTGAGCCTCCTGGCAAAATTTGAGGAACACCCCTTCCCGCAGCTCGAAGCCGCTGTCTGTGGGCCGGTATCCCATGACAAAATCCTCATAGGAAGTGTTTTGATGGAATTGCACCATCTGGATGTGGGAGTCGTCTTGCCGTCCTAACATGGCCCAGGCCAACCGTTGGGCAGCAAAGGTCTTTCCTACGCCGGGCGGGCCCTGGAGAATCACATTTTTCTTGTAGCGCAACAGGGAATTAAGCCTCTGAAACTCCATCTCATCCAGGTAAACTTCCGAGAGAAACCTGGTTGCGTCATAGGCTTCCCTTTTCTCCTGTGCCTCTGGGAGGGGGTTGCTCTCACGAATCACATCCAAGAGGAACTCATACTCCTCCTGGGTCAGTTTAAACAGAGAGCCATTGGACTGCTGAAAGAACTCCATCTGTGCCAACTCTGGGCACTCTTTTAAAGAGCTGTAGGATACAGGCTCCACTAAGCCCTCTGTTTTTTGAAATTGAATTCTCTTGCCATCGCTGCCCTGCGTAATCTGTCCTAGAGCTACAATCTTCTTGGCCGGCGCAGACTCATAGCCGATCACCAAATCCCCAGGCTTTACTGCCAAAAAATTTTGGAAGATGCGTCGTTTATGGTGGTTGTCGTTGTACAGGGTGTAACTCTGTTCCTTGCCCACCGCCAGGCTGGAAAAGCTCCAGATGCGGGGATTGGCCACCAACCACCAATATCGGATGGTGGATGGGGTCTCCCCTTCCAAAAGCTGTTCTACGGTCACGCCAAAATACGGCTTCAAAATCAACTCCTCACACAGGGAAAAATCCTCCTCTCCCACCTGCACGCAGGTGGAATTATCGTTGGGCGTCCACCACTTGGCCTGGCCGGTATAGGGTACCTCCAAAAGAGGTGTTGCCACCACCTGGTAACCGTGCTCCAACCAGCCATCTCCCATCTCAGGGTTAGGCGCAGCCTGTTCGGTGGTAATTTTTCCCAACAGCTGGATGCGGTTTCCATAGCACAGAAAGAAGTAATCTCCCTGCCGGATCTCTTCCACAAATGCCTGGCCTTGGGATTTTTTGGAGATTCCCTTGGCTTTCGTAGCACCGTGAACCGCAACCACATGCCGGTGTTCCAAAATTGGCTTTACAGCATCGGGAATGCCTCGGGAACCCGCCCCGTGGCTGATTTTCCACAGGGCAGGGGCTCTGTTCTCGTTTTCGGCGGGAGTGTCTACTTCTTCCGTCTCCTCATCTTTTTCCAAACAGTGCCGGCTGATGTAAAAGCCCACGTCAATGGTCAAAGTCTTCAGCTCTGCGTCTGGATAATAGACCCCTGTAGCGTGAGACCGCACCAGTTCAACCAGCGCCGCGTCTTCTTGCAAGACTTTGTTAATCTGCCCGTACAGGGAAAAACAGTTGCGGATATTTTCGGCGTAGATGCCCTTCCGGAACCGGTAGGGGGATTCTAAGAATTCCGCCACATTCTTCACTTCTCCGTACTTGTAGATGTAGTACTTGTCTGGATAGCGCAGCCACAGATAGGTAGTTATGGAATTTTCATACTGGTAGTGATGCGCCGCGCCATCACCGAACTGTTCCAGCAGGCTGACCGCCTGCTGCTTAAACGCGGTGATCCTCTCCACCACATCCGCGCTTTCATCGAACAGGGCCCTGAACATGGCCCTGACTTCTTCGGGGGCAGCTTTCGCGAACCGGAGGATCATCTCCCTAGGATAATTGCTGTAAGAAGCCAGCAGATTCCCTGTCTTTTCCAAAGACCTGGCCAGCATTCCCGCAAAATCCGCTGCGTCCATGTCCCAGTGTTCTTGGAAATGTTTGACTGCTCGCCATTTATATTTCTCATCGGTCCACTGCTCTTCAAAATGGGCTTTGTACTGTTCCAGAACCTCCTGGAGCTTTTCCAGATTGAACGTAGTTGCCATAAGTATTCCTCTCTCATTCCATGTGCTTTAGGCTACCCGAGCGTTTGCGTTGATCTTTTGAATGATCTCCCGAATTTTCTTCCAATCCCCTGCGTCAAACACCTGGGAAATGCTTCCCAAATCGGTAAAAGGTGGCTTTTGCAGCACGGAGAGATCTTTCATCAATCCGTTTTGCACAATGTATTCCACGATTTGGTTCACAAAATAAATCTGCCGGTCATCGAGATTCACATCGTTTAAATATACGGAAAAGGCCTCTTTGGCTGCTTTCATATCCATGCCTACCACTTCCCGCACAAATTCCCCCAAAGGCTTTTCCCCGTATTCCGCCTCATAGTCCTCCTGGGTACCCACTTGGCTCCATAGAATGGACTCCAACTCCGCAACGTCCTGCTGTGTCAGCGGGAGATTGGACTTCAGCTTGGCAATCGCAGGGGAATCCTGGTGCTCCCGCACATAGAACTCCGCTTTGGCCCGATAGTTTTTTAAATCGTCTGTCTCCAGCTGCGATTCGTGCCACTCCGTTTCGAGAATTTGGTCGTCAAAGTTCGTGCTGTAAGAGTGGCCGGAAGGGAGAACATATTTCATCAAGTCACGCAGGCTTTTCCGAATATGCTCAAATTCATTAAGGCCAGCCCGCTCCAGATAATCGGTGTGAAGAATTCTGTCCAGCAATTCCTTCTGTTCCTGAATCTCTGGGATATTGCCTACACTGGCCACCGCTTCCGCTTGTCTCACCAAGTCCCGCCGGGCTTTTGTGCTCGTTTTTCCCACCATATAGGCCAGCTCTATGCCGTATAGCAGTGCGTCAAAGCGCAAGGCTTTCGGGTCGTCTGCATCGGGCAAAATCAGAGGACAGAGTTCTTCTTCCATCTCCCGAATATCACCGTACACCAACCCTTGGTAAGTTTCCTCTTTGGAAAACCGCTCCACCGCCCGCAAATGCTGCTTCACCGCGAAATTATCTCGATTAAGCTCCTGCGCCTTTCCCAGCAACTCTTTCACCAGAGCTTGGCGAAATGGGATCAGTGCCTCCGTCTGGTACGCCATGTCCTGGAGCTTATAAACGATTTCCCCCTTTAGGCGGAACAGTGCCCCTTGCAGAGACAGCTGGGCATGGACAGGCTTGCCTTGGCTCATGCGGAAAGAAGCGAAATTGCCGCAGAAATCAAAGATGTAGAACTGGTTTTTATCCGCCCCGTCCAGCAGACCGGGACAAAGACGGGTACCCCGGCCAATCATTTGCCAGAATTTGGCCTTGCTCATGACCTTTTTGAAAAATACCAGATTCAGCACCTCTGGCACATCGATTCCAGTGTCCAGCATATCCACGGAAATGGCAATTTGAGGCAGCTTGCCGGGATCGGAAAAGTTGTCAATAGCGCTTTGGGCATAGGTCATGTAGTTGTCGATGACTTGGGCGAATCCATCGCCCAAATGGGGATATTCCCGCTGAAACACCTCCAAGATCATCTCCGCGTGGCGATGATTCTTAGCGAAGATAATGGTCTTGCCCAATTTCTCCCCGTAGTCGATTTTCAACCCATACTCCATGAGAATGTGGAGCACTTCCCGGATGGTATCCTCATTAAACACCCACTCGTTTAAGGCGCTGGACTCAATTTTCTCCGGAAGCTCTCCATTCTCATCGGTGAAGGTGTCCTCGTACGCGGCCTTGTCCTCCTCGGACAGCTGGTCGTAGGTGATCCCCTCCTCCAAGAATTTCAGTTTGGTTTCCACGCTGAGAAAATCTACCAGGTAGCCGTCCTTTACAGCCTGAGCTAGCTCGTAGCCGTAGGTAGGCATGCCTTTTTCCAAGTCGAAAATGGCGTAGGTGTTTTTATCGATTTCATCTTTGGGGGTGGCGGTCAAGCCCACCAGAGGGGCATCAAAATAGCGAAAGATATCTCGATACTTGTTGTAGATAGAGCGGTGGGCCTCATCGCAGATGAGCAGATCGAAATGGCCGCAGGTGAACAGCTTGCCCTGTTCATCGGTCACCGTATCGATACAACCCAGCATCGTCTGGTAGGTAGAAAACACACAGTGGGCGGCCGTGTTGTCTTTTTCCTCACAGAGATTGGTGACGGACAAATCTGGCAGAAGGTTGACAAAGCTCCGTTTGGCCTGGGTGACCAGGGAAGTCCGATCCGCCAGAAAGAGGATATTCTTCACCCAACCCCGCTCCAACAGGACTTTGCACAGAGCCACTGCTGTGCGGGTCTTTCCGGAGCCGGTGGCCATAACCAGCAGCGCCTTCCGGCGGTTTTTGGCGTCGAAGGTGTGACACACGGCTTTGATGGCCCCCTCCTGGTAGTAACGGCCAGCGATATTCTTGTCCACCTGAATGTCCGTGAGAGGCTGGCGTATCCGCCGCAAGTTGAACAACTTCTCCAAATCCCGCTTGGAGTAGAGGGCCGCCACCTGCCGCTCAGGGTACTGGTTGTCCTGGAGGTAAGTTTCAAAGCCGTTGGTGAGAAACACCACCGGCCGGCGGCCGTGCTGCTTTTCCAGCAAATCCGCATAGAGCTTGGCCTGCTGCCGCCCCTTGGCCGGGTCTACACTGGTACGCTTGGCCTCAATCACCGCCAGGGGCTTGCCGTTGTCCCCGTAAAGGACATAGTCCGCAAAGCCCACCTGGGCATGGTTGGGCATGCCTTGCAGCTCCACCTCTTCCAGCCAGTCCACCCCCAGCTGCCACCCCGCGTCCCGCAGCATAGCGTCTATGTATTGTTTGCGGGTTTCGTGTTCGGTGGGAGAAACCGCATTAGGATTGTGGTCCATCATCTTTATCACCTACATCCGTATGACATTTTTTCTCTATTAGTTCAAAAGAATAATGATAAAATTCATTGAATCCATCAACAAGATGTACTAAGGAGATACTATTTAAGGAAGGAGTGAAAATATTACGATTGTGATTAGCATCTATGGAAAATATACACGGCTCATCTCTTCCAATCATAATTTCAGTATTGTTCAAAAAAGAATGTTTATATGCATTTTCAATATCATTTACAATTTTAAAAAACGGACTGTAATTTTCAAAATCCTTCCAGTCACCTCCTCTGTTTAAATGATTCAAATATTGGCCTATGTCATCTATCCTTACCCGTTTGCATTTTGGATGATCCAGAACCCAGCAAATCGAAATGATATCGTCTATATATCGTCTGATGTCATGAATAACATGGGAATTTAAAAAATTCATACGGCCGATTTGGTGTGAAACATCGAATCCATTTGTACTAATATCTCTCCATAAATTATATAATTCAATCAAATCCAAATTCACAAAATCAAGCTGCATTAGCATGTTCATCATTTTTATATGAATATTCAATGACTTTGCGTACTCAGACAATTGGGGAATGTTTTTTACGTTAAGAGAATCTTTTGGAACCCTTCCATTATCTATTAAATGATATTTTTTAAAAAGCTTCTTTTGCTCCTCTGCCTCCTGATATCTAATTATCGTATTTTGAAAGAACTCCTGGAATTTATTCACTTTTTTCACCCCCGAAGAACTCCTGCATCAACGCCTTTTTCAGCGTTTCCAGCTTTTCCATTCCTTTCTGAATGGCCAATTTTGATTTGTCGGTCTGTTCGATGAAAGCAATAAAGTCCTTTTGAAGTTCCATTGGGGGGATTATTTGCTTGTAGACTTTCATTATAGCCGTATTTAAATTGGGTTGTGTACCAGTAGGAGCTATTTTTCTAAAATGCTCCGTCATTTGATTCAATGCTTGCAACAAGAAAACTTTATCCAATCTGGTATCAATATCCTCCATTGCAAGCCAACCATCGTGAATACAACCGTCAAAAGTTATAATCCGGGCAAACCCCAAAGAAACACCACAGTTAGCAAATATTAAGCTTCCTGCTTTGACCATACGGCTTTTTGATATGCCCTCTCGAATAATATGTTCTTTGGTAGAATGGAGATAGATGCTTTCACCATCGGTCGCATCACCAATCTTTATCCACGGCACATCACCACCAAGATATTTTTCGATAGGCCTCGGAGAACCACCTCTAACTATCGTACAAAGCTCTCCGAGAGGTTGCATTCTCCAACCTTTATCATTTACATTAATATCCCCAAACATCTCCACAAACCGGGCCTTGACCAGCTCATCCAGCTTGTCCAGCTGCTGGCGGCGTTTGGCAATCAGGTCACTGACTTTGTCCAACACTGCCGCGATGTGGCGCTGTTTGTTTAGTGGCGGCAAATAAAAGGGCAGAGCATCAAAAACCGGTTTTGTCAGATGTTTCATAGTTGCACCGTGAGCAGAAGTCCCTGCCTTTGACAGAATTTCTTGGACTTGATGTACAAAAAAACTCTTATCAATGGGACATTTATCAAAAACCACTTTAAAAATATGCTGATTTAGAACAGCTTTCTCACCCGCCCATATATATACACCGAGGCTTGCTGACCAAGAAATTAGCACATCCCCGGGGAGAACCTCATATTTCTTCGCATATTCTCCATTATATCGGTTTGCTTGATAGCTGTTTCCGGTTAAATCTTGTATACGGATAATTGGAACGCCAGTATCAGACCAGTCAGATGGTTTAAAAGCGTAGCCGTTGATATAAGTTGCAACATCCCCCAACTTCACCCTCATAGCATTCCCTCCAATTCATCCAGACCCTGGGTGATCTGCTGCTCCAGGCTGCGGAGGTTCTGGAGGATTTCCGCAGTGGGCGGGTATTCCACAGGGGTGTACTCCACCTGTTTGTACTTGTTGATGGACAAGTCGTAACCGTTTTGGGCAATTTCCTCCTTGGGCACCAAAAAGGAAGGCTCGGTGCGGGCGCGGGTTTCCTCTTGTTCCCGATTGCGGAACCGGGCCACAATGTCGGGGATGTCGTTCTCCGAAACCGGGGTGCGCTTGTCGTCCAGGGAGAAGCCGTCGGCTTTCATGTCGTAGAACCACACCTGATCCGTGCCGCCGTGGCCGGTTTTGGTAAACACCAACACCGCTGTGGACACCCCGGCGTAGGGCTTAAAAACACCGCTGGGCATGGAGATGACGGC
>ENA-OROH01002982-OROH01002982.1-human-gut-metagenome-genome-assembly--contig:-NODE-2982-length-11974-cov-3.492994_pt1 | contig 11974 bp, 8 predicted proteins | sample MGYA00242125_ERZ509042 | MGnify/ENA primary metagenome ERZ509042 (study PRJEB26280, sample SAMEA2338738) | human gut metagenome | biome: human gut; feature: human-associated habitat; material: faeces... | reverse complement strand
TCCAGCGTGACCTGTTCGGGCTGCCGGACAGGGAAAACCATGTCCATGGGAACCGGGGTATAGAGGATCATTCTCTCCCCTCCTCTTCCCGGCTGGAACGCTCCTCTTCGATCATGGTATAGAGGCAGTCGATGGCTTCCGCCAGCCCGCCCAGATGATCGATGAGCCCTTCCTCCACTGCGGCTTCGCCGTCCAGGACTGTACCCACATCCATCATCAGTTCGCCGGTGGTCATCATCAGTTCCCGGAACCGCTCCGGCAAGATGGAGGAATTATCGCACACAAAGCGGACGATACGCTCCTGCATCTTATCAAAATAGGAGAGGGTCTGGGGAACACCCAGCACCAGGCCGTTCATACGCACCGGATGGATGGTCATGGTGGCAGACGGCGCAATAAAGGACTGCCGGGCACTGACTGCCAACGGTACGCCGATGGAGTGTCCGCCGCCCAGCACCAGCGAGACGGTCGGCTTTTTCATCCCGGAAATCAGCTCAGCAATGGCAAGTCCCGCTTCCACATCACCGCCGACCGTATTGAGAATAATCATCAGTCCCTCGATGGAAGGGTCCTGTTCGATTGCCACCAGCTGTGGAATGACATGTTCATATTTTGTGGTTTTGTTCTGCGGCGGAAGGATATAATGACCCTCGATCTGACCAACAATGGTCAGGCAGTGGATCACATGCTTTGCCTTTGTCATGGTAACAGAACCGCTTTGCAGAATCTGTTCAGACTGGTCGTTTTCTTCTGTTTCTTCATCGGGAGCTTCGGTGCTGTTTGCAGGCTGAGCGGGGGAAGGCATCTCGATGAGGGTGATTTTTTGTCTTTGGCTTTTTTTATTTTTCTGACCCAAGCGTCACACCTCCGAAAATAGTTTTTCAAAGTTAGTGTGCGCATGAGAAAACAGAATATACCCGATTGCCTACCCTTTATTATAGCGTGATTTGAGCGCGCAGGCAACCGAAGAAAGGCGGATGGATTCTGCCAGGAAAGAACAGATTTTTGCCGAAATCTTTGAGTTTTACAGGGAAAAGATCATCCAGTGTTTTTGGATATCAAAAAAAAAGTATAGCACAAAAAAAGGCAGTGACTCAAGCAAGGATTGTAAAAAAATAAAAAAGAAAGAGCATCCCGCAATTTTACGGGATGCTCTGTTTATTGAGCAAAATGAAAAGAATTTTGTTTAGCTGCACGAGAGTAACCAGGAACCATCGCTAAGCAAACACTTTTCTTTTGGTTTTGTCGACAGAGTCGAATTTTACTCTTGCTCAAAAGAGCGAGTGTGTTAACACGAGCGAGCGCCGTGTGCTGAAACTATCGCCTTACACAAAACCAAAGCGCGATATTGGGTCCAGCTTCAAGCTGGCTTTTCTTTTAGCAAAGAACAGGCAGAGGAAAGAAAACTTGCCGTATCGCACAAACCAGCGATAGAACTGTGCGAAGCGAACACTTTTCTTTTGGGTCTACCTTTTCTTTTAGCAAAGAAAAGGTAGATTAAGCTTTGTCGATGGAGCCGAAGAGTTCCATTTTTTCTTTTACTTTTGCTTTGATTGCTTCAAAACCAGGTTTGAGAACTTTTCTTGGGTCGAAGCCTTTCTTCTGCTGATCGAGATTTTCTTCGAAGTATTTGCGGGTAGCTTCGGTAAATACGATCTGGCATTCGGTGTTTACGTTGATCTTGGAAACACCTTTGGAGATAGCGTCTTTTACCATCTCATCCGGGATACCTGTTCCGCCATGCAGAACCAGTGGCATTTTACCGGTCTTTTCCTGGATCTTAGCCAGAACGTCCAGACGCAGACCAGCCCAGTTTTCTGGATATACGCCGTGGATGTTGCCGATACCAGCAGCCAGCATATCAACACCCAGCTCGCAGATGCTTGCGCATTCGTTTGGATCAGCGATTTCGCCGCCGCCGAGTACGCCATCTTCTTCGCCGCCGATTGCGCCTACCTCAGCTTCAACAGAGATGCCTTTTGCATGAGCCAGAGCAACGATTTCTTTTGTTTTTTCGATATTTTCTTCAATGCCGTATTTGGAACCATCGAACATAACGGAGGAGAAACCTTTTTCGATGCATTCTTTTGCACCTTCATAGGTACCATGGTCCAGATGCAGAGCAACTGGAACAGTGATGTTCAGTTCTTTGAGCATACCGTTAACCATGCCGACAACAGTGCTGATACCGCCCATGTATTTACCTGCGCCTTCGGATACACCCAGGATAACAGGGGAGTTGTTTTCCTGTGCAGTCAACAGGATTGCTTTTGTCCATTCGAGATTGTTGATGTTAAAGTGACCTACCGCATATTTGCCGGCTTTTGCTTTGTCCAGCATCTCTTTTGCAGAAACTAACATATGAAATTCCTCCTTATTTTGAAGAGCCTGGTTTCCCGAAATTTCGGGAAAACGCCATTTCTTGTGCTTTTATTATAAACAATTATAGTAGGAAAATCAATTGCTTTTGGTAAACACACAACTTGATGGCTGCTCAGAACAGAACTGGGAAAGCGGATTCATAAAAAAATTTACGATGTCAGAGGAGTCTTTCGACGGATTTTTTGTTGACTTTTCAGTAAAAAAAGCTTAAAATAAGAATGGAGTATATTAATTTTGTATAGTTTTTGAAAAAAAGGGAAATTCTTAAAACTCCCATTAAGATTAGAAAGGGTGGATTGCGGTGAACTATCTGGAAACTTATGAAATTTGGAAAAAAAGACAGCTGGAAGATCCGGACCTGATCGCAGAAATGATTGAGATCGAGGGAAACGAACAGGAAATCAAAGAACGCTTTATCCGTATGCTGGAATTTGGAACAGCAGGTCTGCGCGGTATTCTGGGTGTGGGAACTAACCGGATGAATATTTATACAGTCGCACTGGCAACTCAGGGTATGGCTGACTATATCAACGAACAGTATGAAAACCCAACCGTTGCGATTGCTTATGACAGCCGTATTAAAAGCGATCTGTTTGCAAGGGTGACCGCACGTGTCTTTGCAGCAAATGGCGTAAAGGCATATCTGTTTAAAGAACTGATGCCAACTCCAACCCTTTCGTTTGCAGTTCGCCAGCTCAAATGCAGTGCTGGTATCGTGATTACTGCCAGCCACAATCCATCTCAGTACAATGGTTATAAGGCTTACGACGAGGAAGGCTGCCAGCTGAATCCGGAAGCCGCTGCAAAGGTGCTGGAATATGCAGCAAAACGTGATATTTTTGATGGTGTCAAGAAGATGTCTCTGGATGAGGGTCTGCGCACTGGTATGATCGAGTACATATCCGATGAACTGGTAGACCAGTATCTGCACAAGGTATTCTCCCTGAGAATCAACAAAACCCCGGTAACTGAGAGCAGCCTCAAAGTAGTATACACTCCGCTTAATGGTACCGGAAATAAACTGGTTCGCCGTATTTTGGGCAAGATGGGCATTGAAGATATCGCAGTTGTACGGGAACAGGAGCGTCCAGATGGAAAATTCCCAACCTGTCCATACCCAAACCCGGAAGAAAAAGCAACCTTGCAGCTTGGTATTGAGCTGTGTAAGAAGATAAACGGTGACCTGGTTCTGGCAACCGACCCAGACGCAGACCGCGTTGGTGTTGCGGTAAATCATCATGGAGAGTATGTGCTTCCAACCGGAAATGAGATCGGTGTGCTGATGCTTGACTATATTGCAAAACAGCGTATTGCACATGGAACCATGCCAAAGAAACCGATTGCAGTTAAATCCATCGTATCCACACCACTGGCTGATGTGGTTGCAAAGAGCTACGGCATCGAGATGGTGAACGTTCTGACCGGATTTAAGTATATCGGTGAGCAGGTCACCATGCTTCAGAAACAGGGCGAGGAAAGCCGATTCCTGCTGGGCTTTGAGGAAAGCTACGGCTATCTGACCGGCGCACATGTCCGCGATAAGGATGCAGTAAACGGCTCAATGATTATCTGCGAGATGGCAGAGTACTATAAGAAACAGGGCAAGACCCTGATTGACGCGCTGGACGATATTTTTGCTCGCTTTGGCGTTTATGCAGCAAGAGTAAAAGGCTATACCTTCGAAGGTACTGATGGTATGGAAAAGATGGCAAATATCATGAAGAAACTGCGCTCCAATCCACCAACATCCTTTGCAGGATATGAGGTGCTTTCCTGTGCAGATTACCAGACTTCGATCAGAAAGGATTTCCGTACCGGCGGTGAGACCAAGATTGATCTGCCAACTTCCAATGTACTGGAATACAATCTGGAGAACAATCTGAAGGTGATTATCCGTCCATCCGGAACCGAACCAAAGATCAAAGTATATCTGACAATCGTGACAAACGATAAGCCACAGATCGATCTGATTGCAGAAAACCTGTTCCACAGCGCACAGGGTTTGATGGCATAGTCCAGAAAATATAAAGGCAGGGCATCCTTTGGGTGCCTTGCCTTTTTTGTCCCAAAACAGGAAAAACAGAAAATGAGAAAAAAGAGGGACGAATTTTTATACATCAGGACACTTGAATTTCATACGCATCTTGCTATAATAAAAAATATGACTTTGTTAAGGTAAAGTAAAATTTTAGAAAAGGATGGGTGTTATGAAGAAGTCTTATGAAATGGACATGTGCAGCGGACCACTTTTGAGCAAGATTTTGGTGTTTTCGATCCCGCTGATGCTTTCCGGTATTTTGCAGCTGCTGTTTAATGCAGCGGATATCATCGTTGTCGGACGTTTTACGGGAAGTGAAGCTCTGGCGGCGGTTGGTTCTACCTCAGCGCTTATCAACCTGATCATCAACCTGTTTATTGGTATTTCGGTCGGTGCAAACGTTGTGGTTGCACGTTTTTATGGCGCAAGAGATGTGGATGGCGTGCATGAAGCAGTTCACACCTCTATTTTGACCGCAATTATCGGTGGTATTATCCTGATCTTCGTGGGTGTTCTGCTTGCAAAACCGCTTCTGGAACTGATGGGAACTCCAGAGGACGTTATTGATCTTTCGGTTTTGTATATGCGCATTTACTTTGTCGGTATGCCGGCATTTATGCTGTATAACTTTGGTGCAGCGATCCTTCGTGCAATCGGTGATACAAAACGTCCTTTGTACTTTTTGACTTTGTCTGGTGTGGTCAATGTTGTTTTGAACCTGTTTTTTGTTATTGTGTTCAAGATGGGTGTTGCTGGTGTTGCACTGGCAACCATTATTTCCCAGGCAATATCTGCAGTTCTAATTGTGCTGTGTCTGATTAAGATGGAGGGACCATGTCATCTGGACTTAAAACATCTTCAGTTTCACGGCAAAACACTGGCAGCTATGCTCCGCATCGGTCTGCCAGCCGGACTTCAGGGTGCAGTATTCAGCATCTCCAACGTGTTGATTCAGTCTTCGGTTAACTCTTTTGGTTCTCTGGTTATGGCGGGAAATACCGCAGCAAGCAACATCGAAGGCTTTGTATACACTGCAATGAACGCAGTATACCAGACCTCTCTGAGCTTTACCAGCCAGAATATGGGTGCAAAGCAGTTTAAACGTGTCGACAAGATTCTGATGGAATGTTTGCTGGTTGTTGCAGTGGTTGGTCTGGTACTGGGAAATGGCGCATATTTCCTGGGAAATCAGCTGCTGGGTATCTACTCCTCCGATCCGCAGGTTATTCAGTATGGACTGATTCGTCTGAGTTTTGTCAGCGCAACCTATTTCCTTTGTGGCTTGATGGATGTTATGGTCGGCAGTATTCGTGGCCTGGGCTACTCCATCATGCCAATGCTGGTCTCCCTGACTGGTGCATGCCTGTTCCGCGTAATCTGGATTTTCACCATCTTCCAGTTAGATCGAACATTGGAATGTCTGTATATCTCCTACCCGATTTCCTGGATTCTGACGGCAGGAGTTCACTTTATCTGTTATCTTTGTGTTCGAAAGAAAGCTTTTGCAAGAGCAGAACAAGCGACACTTTAATTCAAAAAGAAAAAGCCTGGGAATTTTCCCGGGCTTTTTTGTTATTTATGGTGCCTGATAATATTGTGCGTGGCGGGTTTGTCCGCCAAACAGATTATCGTAAGCAAAGGTGCGATAGTCCTCAATCATCGAGGTGTAGTCGTTGGTTTCCAGATGGCTGTATGCTTTGCCGTTTGCATCGACATAGCCGACGAAGGTCATTGCAGGAAGTTTCTGCTGGAAGTCAGTCAGATAATTTTCATAGGTGGAAGCTTCGATTCCTGCATAGGAGAGCAGGTACTGGCCGAGGAAGTTTAAGCTGCTGGTCGGAATCTGGTCATCCGGCAGGTCGTAGTTTGCCCAGATGAGAAATGGGGTCTTGTATTTATCCATGTACTGCTCCATGGTCATGTTGTCCTGGGTGACGCCATAGGCTTTGTCCAGAAATTCCTGTTCGACCGAAGGCTGGTGGTCACCGAACATCAGGATGATGGTTGGCTCGTCCTGATGGCTAAAGTAATCTACAAGCAGTTGGAAAGCTTCATCGCTCTTGTTTGCGAGGGTGAGGTACTGTTCTGCCATCGGATATTTTCCAGGCTCATCGGTGAGAGTGACCTCAGCAGGGTAATTTTCTACGGTGTAGCTGCCGTGATTCTGAATGGTGACGTTAAACAAAAACAGGCGTTCTTCCGGAGACTTGTGCTCAAATTCGTAGATGATCTGGTTAAAGGAAGATTGGTCGCTGACATAGCCATGTTCCTCGGTCAGTGGAACATCCATATCCTCCACGCATTTAAACTGGTCGAATCCCAGCAGAGGATATGCCTGATTGCGCTGCCAGGAGGTGCGTTCGCCCGGATGGATGGCAAGGGTGCGATAGCCATTTTCCTTGAGCAGGGAGGCAAGCGAAGCGGTAGGCTCCAGAACATACTGCTGGTAAGGGATGCTGCCCGACGGCAAAAATGCCATCGAGTTTCCGGTCAGGAACTCAAATTCACTGGCACTGGTTCCTGCTCCAAAAACGGAGGTATAGCTGTGACCCTGGATACAGTTGTCCAGTGAGTCTATGTAGTCGGTGACGCTTTCGCTTAAGGAGAGATTGCCGAAATCTTCAAAGTCTGCCCAGGACTCGTTCATGATAGCAACGATGTTGGGGCGGGTATCGGTGGAAACTGCCGGAGTGTGATCGGTGACATCCGAAACGATGCGGTTGAGATTCTCTTCGGAGCTGTCCTTTGGCTCTTCCACCGACATAAACTGGGTGTTGCGCAGGAATACCGCTAAAGCGCCATCCTGCGAGTAGGATTTGGACTGATCCCAGACATCGGTTTCAATGCCAAGATAGCCCAGCGCGTTTGGCTGCAAAACCGGATAGGCGCAGAGCAGAATCGCACAAAGGTAGGTGACGCGCAGGCGCAGACGATTTTTGGATGGACGGAAGCGTCCTGTTTTGAGCTTTTTGCGCAGCAGGAAGATCATTGCCGCAATCAACAGGATGGAAACTGCCATCGGGATGTTGAGGGAGAACTGGTAGCTGTCTGCAACAGCAGCAGCGGTTCCCAGAGCGGTGAAATCCCAAGGAAGGATCGGTGTGCCGCGAAACAGCGAAACATAGTGGTTTGCGATACCCCAGATACAGCACAGGATGTGAGTGAGGATGGAGCAAACCACGATATAGTTTGTGACAGCGCAGAGGGTGAAGTGAACCACACCGATGCACAGGTAGTTTGCCAGCAGGACATTGAAGGAATATTCCCATGGGAGTCCGCCGCTGTAGGCAAACTGCATGAGATAAAAGGCGGTCAGCGGGGTGACCAGCAGGAGGATGCTCAAAAAGACCTCATCGCGGGAGAGGTGCTTTTCGAGAAAGGTTTTAACTGGATTCATAATAGCACGTTCCTTTGTAGTTGTCATTTGGATAAACGATCTGTCTTTGCGCCGAAGGCGAACAGAAGTTTTTTGTAGTTGAAAACTTGTTTTCAACTGGCTTTTCGTACACAAAAGCTCATGGGGGTAAACAGCACAAGATGTGCTGAGGGGAAACCCCTGTGACACATAAATAAAAAGAGAAAAACGTTCGGGTCAGGATGTTGGTCAGAGGCTGTCGCACGGTAGTGCGCAAAGGTGTAGCTTTTGATTTCTGCCCAAAGACGCAAAATGAATTATAGTATAAAACGGGATAAATGTCAAAAACAAGTCAAAAATGAGTAAAAATTGCGTAAATTACGCAGGTGCGTATACCAAGAAAAACAGAACAAAGTATACTCAAACAAAGGGAGATGAGAAGATGGGAACAGTTTTCAGAATACCAAAACCAGAAAAAAGAGTACTGGTTAGCCTTCGTATGGATAAAAAGAACCTTTGTGAGATCACAAAGAGTGCAAAGAAGATTGGAATATCCAGAAATGAGTGGATTGTGCAGGCAATTGAGTATGACATAAACAGTATGGAGCAGGAAGAGAATGTAGGAAAAACGGAAAAATAAAAAAGGACTGCGAACAACTGTTCGCAGTCCTTTTTGTTCTCTTATTAAGCTTTGGAAAGCCCGTGTTTTACTCTGTCGCGTTCCTCCGCGCGTTTTGCATCGTTAAAATGCTCGAGCGAACCGACCAGATAGCCGGTGATGCGGCGGATACGCTCGATTGGCTGATCTGCCGTTTCTTTGCGGTGACAGTGTGGGCACTCGTCTCCAATGATGCCGGTATAGCCGCAGACTGGGTCGCGGTCGACCGGATGATTGATCGAGCCGTAACCGATGCCGGATTCTTTCATGCAGCGGATGAGCTGCTCAAAAGCATCCACGTTCTGAAGTGGGTCGCCGTCCAATTCCACATAGGTGATGTGTCCGCCATTGGTGAGAGCATGATACGGTGCCTCCAGACGGATTTTATCAAAGGCGTTGATGTCAAAGTAGACTGGAATATGGAAGGAGTTGGTGTAGTAGTCACGGTCGGTGACGCCAGGAATCACACCAAAACGTTCGCGGTCGATCTTGACAAATCGTCCGGACAGACCTTCTGCCGGTGTAGCGATGAGCGAGAAGTTGAGCTTTCTCTTTTCGCTTTCTGCATCCATTCTGGCGCGCATATGGCCGATGATCTCCAATCCCAGATTCTGCGCGTATTCGCTCTGTCCGTGGTGCTGACCAATCAAAGCGGTGAGTGTTTCGGCAAGTCCGATAAAACCAATGGTGAGTGTGCCGTGCTTTAATACTTCGGCAATCTCATCGTTCGGACCGAGTTTTTCCGAGTCAAGCCATACTCCCTGTCCCATCAGGAATGGGAAGTTGAGCACCTTCTTCTGTCCCTGAATGCGGAAACGGTCCAGAAGCTGCTGGATGACCAGATCGATTTTTCGATCGAGCAGGTCAAAGAACAGGTCGATGTTTTTGTTGGACAGGATGGCAAGGCGCGGCAGATTGATCGAGGTGTAGGAAAGGTTTCCGCGTCCGGTAGTAATTTCCCGGATTGGGTCATAAACATTTGCGGCAACGCGGGTGCGGCAGCCCATATAGGCAACCTCAGTTTCCGGGTGACCTTCCTTGTAGTACTGGAGGTTAAATGGTGCATCCAGGAAGGAAAAGTTTGGGAAAAGACGTTTTGCCGATACCTTGCAGGCAAGACGGAACAGATCATAGTTTGGATCACCTGGATTAAAGTTTACCCCTTCCTTTACCTTGAAAATATGGATCGGGAAGATCGGGGTTTCGCCATGACCCAAGCCAGCCTGTTCTGCCAGCAGCATGTTTTTGATAACCATTCTGCCCTCTGGAGAGGTGTCGGTTCCGTAGTTTAAGGAGCTGAACGGAGTCTGTGCTCCTGCGCGGGAATGCATGGTGTTGAGGTCGTCAATCAGGGTCTGCATTGCCTGATAGGTCGCACACTCGGTTTCGGTGTAGGCGTGTTTTGCAGCAAACTGCTGCGCAGAAATGATCTGTGCTTCCGGGCAGCCCAGAAGAGCCTGTAAAGCTTCCCGTTCCGCGGCAGTGTAGCTTTCGTTTGATTCGAGAGTTGGCACAAGCTGTTTTTCCTCCAGAGCGGCAAAGACCGGAGAGAGGGCTTCTGAGCTGTTTTCCAGTCCACACAGAAGCTCACAGGCGTTGCACAGACAGCGGCGATAATGCTTCTGGTAGGTTTTGCGCACACCGGGTGCCATATCAAAATCGAATTTCGGTACACTCTGTCCACCATGCTGGTCATTCTGGTTTGCCTGAATAGCGGTATAAGCCAGAGCAGCATAGTCCGCGATGTCCTCCGGTTCCCGCAGATAGCCGTAGCCGCAGTTAAAACCACCGGCAAACAATCGGGTCAGGTCAATCTGACAGCAGGTGGTGGTCAGGGAGAAAAAGTCGAGGTCATGGATATGGATGTCGCCGCAATCGTGAGCGCGGGCGTGTTCCGGGTCGAGTACAAACATCTCATAAAATGCCTTGGCACCCTCAGAACCATATTTGAGCATGGTTCCCATGGCGGTGTTGCCGTCGATATTGGCATTTTCACGCTTGATGTCGTTTTCCGCAGCGCTTTTGAAGGTAAGATCTTCGTAAACCTTCATCAGTTTAGTGTTCATCTCACGCACGCGGGTACGCTGTGCGCGGTAGAGGATGTATTCTTTGGCAGTGCGGGAGTGACCATTTTCGATCAGCACCTTTTCCACCATATCCTGAATCTGTTCCACCGTAGGTGATACAGTCAGAGACTGTGACGGAGCATATTTTTCCTCCAGACGCTGGCCCACCTGCAAAGCAAGATGATAAGCGGTCTGATAGTCCTTTCCTCCGACCGAAGTTGCTGCGCGGAAAATCGCGTTGGCAATCTTCTCGACATCATAAGCCGCAGTGCGGCCATCTCGCTTAATGATGGTGGTAAACATAGAAATTCTCCTTTGATGTAATCTATCCCATAAAAAAAGAATAGTGTACGACAGAGATTTCTATGCGCACATATTCTTGCAGCAGATTATTTTATCTTCATTATTGTATCGGGTAGTGAAATTTTCGTCAATTAGCAAAACCCACGAATTTTTGTTGTTTACTCCGAGTATATCACAAGATACAGTATACTAAATTTTAAAATGGACTGATAGACACCAGATATAGAAATCCTGTCAGAAAAGAAGTAAAAAAATGGCAGGATATTCGTAGAATATCCTGCGTATTTTTTAGGCAGATTTCCGGAAAGTTAAAAAACGACTTGACAACCTTCATTTTTTAAGAAAATCAAAGCAGGAAAAAGAAAACAGGCGCGCGGCAAAGAAGAATGATAAAAGGGAAACAGGGTAAGAATGGGAAAGGATTATCCGCAGAGGAATGAAAACATAAAAGGCAAAAAGAATTTGAAAAAGCAATAGACAATCTGCCGAAATTTTGCAAAAAGAAAAGGCTCCCTAAGTAAGGGAGCCCTGAAAAGATGCAGTGAATTAGTGAAGATTAGAAAGAACATCGGTAACCGCAGCAACATCGATGTTGTTGTCCTGTTCAAATTTTTCTTTTTCCAGCAATTTCTTAAACTGGTTTACAGTCATGACAATGTTTTCCTTGCCGACATGGCTTAAGTACATTGGAGCGTCTGCTTTGGAACCAACAATAACAACAGCCGATTCAATCTTAAGGTTATATACCTTCTTTTTCGCCATCAGTCTGCGGAACATATCGAGCTTTTTGTCCATTTCCTTAACTGGGTTTAAGAAACGAACCTTCTTTTCGTTATCCACAAAGGACCAGTATTCCTCAGTAAAGTCACCATAAAAATCGCCCTTGCCCTGCAAAGCAGAAACAAACAGCAGTCCAAATTCGCCTACCATAACAAAATCGATGGTCTGTGTTTTGCCGTCCAGCTCCATCGAAACGTTTTCCAGCACCTTATATTTTCTAGGAAATGCAAAGCGTTTGAGGATGGATTTTACGGTCTGCTTTCCATAGTTCCCTTTGGTAAAGCGGAGATTTTTCATCAGATACCATGCGATAAAAACTGCGGCACAAAATGCGACAACAGCGATGAGGATGATAACAGAGTTGTTCATAACAAAGTCCCTTCTTCGAAAAA
>ENA-OROH01002968-OROH01002968.1-human-gut-metagenome-genome-assembly--contig:-NODE-2968-length-12003-cov-5.911784_pt1 | contig 12003 bp, 8 predicted proteins | sample MGYA00242125_ERZ509042 | MGnify/ENA primary metagenome ERZ509042 (study PRJEB26280, sample SAMEA2338738) | human gut metagenome | biome: human gut; feature: human-associated habitat; material: faeces... | reverse complement strand
AAGGAGATCAACTACCGGGCCATGAAGCTGTTGCCTCGCGGCGGCTATCTGGCTACCGCCAGCTGCAGCCACTTTGCCACCGAGGAGATGTTTATCAAAATGCTCCGCTCCGCCGCCGCCGATGCCGGGCGGCAGCTGCGGCAGATCGAGGTGCGCCAGCAGGCTCCCGACCACCCCATTCTCTGGAACGTGGAGGAAACCAACTACCTGAAGTTCTTCCTCTTCCAGGTCATTTAAGCACAAAAACAGCCCGTCTCACAAAGGGACGGGCTGTTGGCATATCAGGCTTGGTTCTGGGCCTCCACCAGGCGCACGCCGCAGTATTTCTCCCGCAGCTTGGGCTTTTCGATCTTGCCGGTGGGGTTGCGGGGCACGTCGGCGAAGATGATTTTCCGGGGCCGCTTGTACCGGGGCAGGTCGGTGCAGAACTGGTTGATCTCGCTCTCGGTACAGGTCATGCCGTCCTTCACCTGGATGATGGCCGCGGCGATCTCGCCCAGGCGCTTGTCAGGCAGACCGATGACGGCCACATCGTGGATTTTGGGGTAGGCGGACAGGAAGTCCTCGATCTGGACAGGGTAGAGATTCTCACCGCCGGAGATGATGACGTCCTTCTTCCGGTCTACCAGGAAGTAGAAACCGTCCGCATCCTGCTTGGCCATATCGCCGGTGTGGAGCCACTCCCCGTGGAGCACCGCGGCGGTGGCCTCGGGGTCGTGGTAGTAGCACCGCATGACGCCGGGCCCCTTGACGCACAGCTCGCCCACCTCGCCCTGGGGCACGGTCTGGCCCTGCTCGTCCACGATCTTCACCTTCCAGCCGTAGCCGGGAACGCCGATAGCACCCACCTTGTGGATGTGATCCATCCCCAGGTGGACACAACCCGGACCGGTGGACTCGGACAGACCGTAGTTGGTATCGTATTTGTGATGGGGGAAATACTCCATCCAGTGCTTGATAAGGGAGGGCGGGACCGGCTGGGCGCCGATGTGCATCAGCCGCCACTGGCTGAGCTGGTAGTCCTCCAGCTTCAGGTCGCCCCGGTCCAGCGCGGCCAGGATATCCTGACACCAGGGCACCAGCAGCCACACGATGGTGCACCGCTCCTGGGAGACGGCATCAAAGATGGCCTTGGGGCTGTTGCCCTTCAGCAGGACTCCCTTGCTGCCGGTAAACAAGGAACCGAACCAGTGCATCTTGGCGCCAGTGTGATAGAGAGGCGGGATGCACAGGAACACGTCCTCATGGGTAGTCTCGTGGTGAATGGCCTCCATCCGGGCCGCCTGCAGGAGACACCGGTGGCTGAGCAGGATGGCCTTAGGGAAGCCGGTGGTGCCGGAGGAGTAGTAGATGGCGCCGTCATCCTCGTCGTCCACCAGCACCTTAGGGGCGGCGGAGGAGCAGTTGGCAGTGGCGCGGTGGTAGTCCTCGGCAAAGGAGGGGCAGGTCTCACCCACAAAGAACAGGAGGCGCTCCCGTCCGATAGAGGGGACAATGTCCTCCACACGGCCGATAAACTCCGGGCCGAAGAACAGCACATCGGCGTCGGCCAGCTTCACACAGTACTCGATCTCCTGGGCGGTATAGCGGAAGTTCAGGGGTACCGCCACCGCTCCGGCCTTGAGGATGCCGAAGTAGATGGGCAGCCACTCCAGGCAGTTCATCAGCAAAATGGCCACCTTCTGGCCCTTTTTCAGCCCTCGGCCCAGCAGCAGGTTGGCCACCCGGTTGGCCTTCTCATCAAAGACGGACCAGGTGATCTCCCGGCGGTAGGGTGCGGTGGAGGTGGGCTGAATGAGCGCATACTCCTTCCAGGTAACCCGCTGGGTCTCCTGAACCTCGGGGTTGATCTCTACCAGGGCGACCTCGTCGCCGTAGAGCTTGCTGTTGCGCTCCAGCAGATCGGTGATAGGCATGGCGCTCGTTCCTTTCAAAACCGGGCGAGGCCCGGATACTTTCGCGGTTTCAATCTTTAAACCGTTAAAGTATCATAACCCAGAACCAATCAAAAGTCAACCCCTGGATTCCCTTTTATCCCAGGGAAATGCCCATGCGCCGGGCCACCTCCAGCATGCCGTGGCCGTCGGGGACCAGGCGGCTCTTGCCGGCAATGTCGGCGAGCTTGTTTTCTCCCACGTGGTTGTTCTTCATGGCCACGGTGATACCGAAGTTACCGTCCTCCACCATCTTGGCGGCGTAGGAGCCGAACTGGGTGGCCAGCACCCGGTCGTAGGGAGAGGGACTGCCGCCCCGCTGGGTGTGTCCGGGGACACAGGTGCGGGTCTCAAAGCCGGTCATCTCCTCGATCTGGCGGGCGATGCGGTTGGTGGCGGTGGTGATGCCCTCCTCCTTACGCTTGGCCAGACGCTCCTTCTTCTTCATGCGGGACTCCTTGACGTCGTAGACGCCCTCGGCCACGGCCAGGATTGAGAAGTGCTTGCCCTGCTTGGCCCGGTTCTCAATGGCGGCGCACACCTTTTCAATGGTGTAGGGACGCTCGGGAATGAGGATGATGTCCGCGCCGCCGGCGATGCCCGCGTACAGGGTGAGCCAGCCCGCCTTGTTGCCCATCAGCTCCACCAGCATGCAGCGGCTGTGGCTGCCGGCGGTGGTGTGGACCCGGTCGATGGCCTCGGTGGCAATATCAACGGCAGAGTGGAAGCCAAAGGTCACGTCGGTGCCGTAGATGTCATTGTCGATGGTCTTGGGCAGGCCGATGATGTTGAGGCCCTCCTCAGCCAGAAGATTGGCCGTCTTATGGGTGCCGTTGCCGCCCAGACAGAGAAGGCAGTCCAGCTTCATGGCGGCGTAGTTCTTCTTCATCTCAGCCACCTTGTCCACATCGTCCTCGCCCACGACCCGCATGAGCTTGAAGGGCGTGCGCTTGGTGCCCAGGATGGTGCCGCCTACGGTAAGGATACCGGAAAATTCATAGGGCTTCATCTCCCGCCACTCGCCGTTGATGAGACCGGAGAAGCCGTTGGAAATGCCGACGATGGTCACGTCCTCCCCAAAGCGCTGATACAGGGCCTTGGCCACACCGCGGATGGTCGCGTTGAGTCCCGGGCAGTCACCGCCGGAGGTCAGGATACCCACTCGCTTTTTCATAAGAGTTCCCCCTTCATTACAATCTGGTACAAGAGTACTTTTTCCCGCATGGATTGTCAATATCCTCCTGTCCCAGGTATGGTGTTGTTCCTGCATCATTTTTTGCATTTCTCTTTACCCAGGTAGCTTTCTTTGGTATAGTAAATATGAAAAAATGCCGGCCGTATGATCCAGAAAGATTTTTTCGGAAGGGAGGTGCCCGGATGATCCGAATCGCTGTGGCTGAGGACGATCTGTCCTGGGCTTATCAACTGCAAACCTATGTGGACCAATACGCCCGGGAATCGGGTAAAAGCTTTGAGGTGTCTCTGTTTGCAGATGGAGAGGATCTGCTGGAGCAGTATCATGGCCAGTTTGATCTGGTTTTTTAGATGTCCAGATGCGCTTTCTGGATGGAATGGCCACCGCGGAGCTGATCCGCCGCACCGACCCGGAGGTCATCATCATCTTTATTACCAACATGGCCCAGTACGCCATCCGAGGCTATGAGGTGGACGCGCTGGACTACATGCTCAAGCCGGTGGGCTACACCACCTTTGCCCAGCGGCTGAGCCGGGCGCTGAGCCGGATGCGCCGCCGGGAGCGCACCTATATCACCGTCCCCATCAAAGGAGGGGCCATGAAGCTGGCGGTGGAGGACATTACCTTTGTGGAGAGCCAGGGCCACCGCCTTATCTACCACACCGCCGCGGACGAGTATGTCAGCGCCGGGACCATCAAGGACGCGGAGGAGAAGCTGGAGGGCTACCACTTCTTCCGCAGCAACAAGGGCTATCTCCTGAACCTGGCACATGTGGACGGAATCCAGGACAACTGCGCCCTGGTGGGAGAGCATAAGCTGCTCATCAGCCGTTCCCGCAAGGCCCCCTTCCTGGAGGCCCTCACCGCCTACATGGGAGGTGGCACCCGTTGAGTGAGACCATGCCCCGCCTGTTTACCGCTCTGGCCGAGTGGGGAGCCTGTATGCTCTTTCTGCTCCAGTACTCCCGCAGGCTCCGCGGCCCCCGGTTCTGGCTGACCGCAGCGGGCGCACTGGTGGTGCAGGTTCTGTGGCTGGAGGGAACCGGCTCCCTCCCCGTGGCCTTCTGGATGCCCGCCATGGCGGTAGCTGTGGGGCTCATGTTTTTGTTCCTGGCGTTCTGCGGCCGCAGCGACCTGCTGGGTGCGGGCTACTGTACGGTGCGCGCCTTCCTGCTGGCGGAATTCACCGCCTCGCTGGAGTGGCAGCTGTACGCCTTCTTTGTGTGGGAACCCAAGATCGACGGTTTTGTTCCGGCGACCGTCTTTCTTGTTGTGATATACGGCGCCGTCTTTCTGCTGGCCTACCACCTGGAGCAGCGGGTGTCCCAGGGGGGCAACCTGCCCCGGATGACCGGACGGGAGCTGCTGTCCGCCGCCTCCATGGGCCTGGCCGCCTTTCTCATCAGCAATATGAGCTTTGTCACCGCCAACACCCCCTTCACCAGCTCGGTGGAGCAGGAGATCGCCAACATCCGCACCCTTGTGGATCTGGCCGGTGTAGTCATTCTCTACGCCTACCACATCCAGCTCTTTGAGCTGCACACCCGCCGGGAACTGGACGCCATCAAGAACATTCTGCAAAACCAGTATGTACAGTACCGCCAGTCCCGGGAGTCCATCGACGTCATCAACCGCAAGTACCACGACCTCAAGCACCAGATTGCCGTGCTCCGGGCGGAGGAGGATCCCGCCCGCCGCTCCGCTTTTCTGGACCAGATGGAGGAGGAGATCCAGCACTACGAGGCCCAGAACAAGACGGGCAACTCGGTGCTGGACACGGTGCTTACCGGCAAGAGCCTCTACTGCGCCAAGCACCAAATCAAGCTCACCTGCGTGGCCGACGGAGCCCGGCTGTCCTTTATGGACGTGATGGACATCTGTACTCTGTTCGGCAATGCTTTGGACAACGCCATCGAGTGTGAACTGTCCATCCCGGTAAAGAAAAGCGGCTCATTCACCTGGAGGTCTATGCCAAAAAGGACTTTCTGGTCATCCGGTGCGAAAACTACTGCCCCGCTCCCCCCGTCTTTCAGGATGGTCTGCCCATGACCACCAAGGCCGACCGGGAGTACCACGGCTACGGCCTGAAGAGCATGCGCTACACCGCCCAAAAATACGGCGGCACCATGACGGTCCAGGCCAAGGACGAGTGGTTTCAGCTCACCTTGCTCTTTCCGCTGGAGCACCATTAAGTTGCGGAAAAACTTTCCCCTTGCGGCCACCCCCGCTTGTTTATACTGCCAAACAAGCGGGGTTTTGTTTTTTGTACTTTCACAATATTTTTTACAGTTTGCGCCCAAAAGGCAGCAGTTTGTGCCTTTCATGAAAAAACGAGGTTAAGTTGTGATAAACTCCTCTCAGATTCGGGAAGGGCTGTTCTGTGTGCGTCCTTCCCAAAAACACGACAGGAGGAAGAATAGAATGCTTGCCATCAACATTGAAGACGTAATCTCCGTGTTGAACACCTGCAAACCCTACCTGATCGGGCTTGCCGTCGTGCTGGTCCTGGCCATCGTGGCCATGGTCGCCTGCCGCAAGATGGCCCGGTCCAAGAAGTTCCTGATCCGGGGCGAGGCCGCCCTGGCCATGGTGCTGGCCATCGCCGTCACCGTGAACCTCATCTGCTTTGGCCCCATGAGCAGCCTCATCTCCCTGGCCATGGGTGACGGCTCCGTCACCGACGAGACTGCCGCTTCCGCCAACGAACTGTGCCAGACCATCGCCGAAGAGGGCATCGTCATGGTGAAGAACGAGGGAGCCCTGCCCCTGAGCAACACCAAGCTCAACGTGTTCGGCTGGTCCTCCACCAACCCTGTCTACGGCGGCACCGGTTCCGGCGGCCTGTCCGACTCCTATCCCACTGTCTCCCTGCTGGAGGGCCTGAGCAACGCCGGCATCGAGTACAACACCACCATCACTGACTTCTACACCGAGTACCGTGACACCCGTCCCACCGTGGGCATGTGGGGCCAGGACTGGACCATCCCCGAGCCCACCATGGAGGAGTATGACGCCGCCGGCATCTTCGAGAATGCCAAGGAGTACTCCGACACCGCTCTGATCGTGATTTCCCGCTCCGGCGGCGAGGGCGCCGACCTGCCCACCAGCTATGACGGCGAGGACACTTTTGAAGAGGGCGGCACCTGGGGTGCCTCCGGCGTGCGTATCAGCTCCCAGGACGATGACCGCGACGCCAGCAAGCACTACCTGGAGCTGAGCAACCGCGAGATCGCCATGGTGGAGCGCGTCACCAGCGAGTTTGACAACGTTATCGTGGTCATCAACGCCGCCAACCCCATGGAGCTTGGCTGGCTGGACCAGTATGATTCCATTAAGGGCGCTCTGGTTATGGCCGGCCCCGGTCAGACCGGCTTCAACGCTCTGGGCGAGATCCTCACCGGCGAGGTGAACCCCTCCGCCAAGATGGTGGACACCTATGTCTATGACCTGACCCAGACCCCCACCTGGAACAACTTCGGCAGCATGTTCTACGACAACATGGACGAGTTTGCCGTGGACGGCGCTGTTCCCTCCTTTGTCAACTACGTAGAGGGCATCTATGTGGGCTACAAGTTCTATGAGACCGCTGCGGCCGAGGGCCTCATCGACTATGACGCCACCGTGCAGTACCCCTTCGGCTACGGCCTGAGCTACACCACCTTCACCCAGGAGATGGGTCCCATCTCCGAGAGCAACGGCACCATCACCTTTGACGTGACCGTCACCAACACCGGCGATGTGGCCGGCAAGGATGTGATCCAGGTCTACTACAATCCTCCCTACACCAACGGCGGCATTGAGAAGGCCAGCGCCAACCTCATCGCCTTCGACAAGACCGACATGCTGGAGCCCGGCGCTTCCCAGACCCTGACCATCTCCTTCGACGTGGAGGACATGGCTTCCTATGACACCTACGGTGCCGGCGCTTACGTGCTGGAGGCCGGCGACTACGCCATCTCCATCAACTCCGACGCCCACACTGTCATCGCTTCCCAGACCTACAACGTTCCCACCACCATCACCTACGGCGACACCAGCCCCCGCTCCACCGACGCTGTGGCCGCTTCCAACCAGTTTGCCTTCGCTGAGGGCGATGTGACCTACCTCAGCCGCGCCAACGGCTTTGCCAACTACGCCGAGGCTACTGCCGCTCCCACCAACTTCACCATGGATGAGGAGACCAAGGCCACCTTCTACAACAACAGCAACTACGACCCCAACGAGTTCAACAACCCCGACGACGTGATGCCTACCACCGGCGCCAAGAACGGCCTGAAGCTGGAGGATCTGCGCGGCGTGGACTATGACGATCCCCAGTGGGATGAGCTGCTGGACCAGATGACCGTGTCTGAGATGGACACCCTCATCGCCATCGGCGGCTACCAGACCTCCGCCATCAACAGCATCGGCAAGGTGCAGACCATCGACTGCGACGGTCCTGCCTCCATCAACAACAACTTCACCGGCAAGGGCTCCATCGGCTTCCCCGCCGCCGTCATGATCGCCGCCACCTGGAATGTGGACCTGGCCAATGACTTCGGCGAGCGCATCGGCAAGATGGCCGACGAGATGGGCGTGTCCGGCTGGTACGCTCCCGCTATGAATACCCACCGTTCCGCTTTCGCCGGCCGTAACTTCGAGTACTACTCCGAGGACGGCGTTCTGGGCGGCAACATGGCTGCCAGCGCTATTCTGGGCGCTCAGGAGCACGGCGTGTACGCCTACATGAAGCACTTCGCTCTCAACGACCAGGAGACCAACCGCTGCGGCATGCTGTGTACCTGGGCCAACGAGCAGTCCATCCGTGAGATCTACCTCAAGCCCTTCGAGATCGCTGTGAAGGACGGCGGCTGCCAGGCGGTCATGTCCTCCTTCAACTACATCGGCACCACCTGGGCCGGCGCCTGTGACGAGCTGCTCAACAACGTCCTGCGTGACGAGTGGGGCTTCCAGGGCTTCGTGCTCACCGACTACTTCGGTGTGTACGGCTACATGGATTCCGACCAGGCTATTCGCGGCGGCACCGACTGCATGCTGGTTGCCTATGACACCGAGACCAACCATGTCACCGACACCACCAGCGCTACCTCCGTGCTGGCTATGCGTCAGGCTTGTAAGAACATCCTGTACACCACTGTGAATTCCCGCGCCTATGACCCCGCCAACCTGTCCGGCGGCGGCCTGCAGGGCTGGCAGATCGCTGCCATCGCCATCGACGTGGTGGTGGGTGTGATCCTGGTGGCCGGCGCTGTGATAATCGTTAAGAAGTCCAAGAAGATGGAGGATGCCTCCGCTGAGGACACCACCGAACAGGTTTAACCACGCTGAAAATCCCCCCGGGAACACCGGGGGGATTCCCCCTTACCTCCGCTTTTGCCCCATGGGCACCCATACCGCTGAATGAAAGGGAGATAGACTGTGAAACACAAAGACATTCTGGATAAGCTGACCCTGGAACAAAAGATCGCCCTGCTCTCCGGCCGTGACGTGTGGAGCACCTACCCCTTTCCCAAGGCGGGTGTGCCCAGCATGTTCCTGTCCGACGGCCCTCACGGGGTACGTAAGCAGTTGGGAGAGGGCGACCATTTAGGCATCAATGCCAGTCAGCCTGCCACCTGCTTCCCCACCGCCGCCGGCATCGCCAACAGCTGGGATGAGGAGCTGGCCACCCTGTGCGGCCGCACCATCGGCAAGGAGGCCGCCTGCCAGCAGGTCAACGTCCTGCTGGGTCCCGGCCTGAACACCAAGCGCAGCCCTCTGGACGGGCGCGACTTTGAGTACTACTCCGAGGACCCCTACCTGGGCGGCAAAATGGCCGCCGCCTTCATCCGGGGCGTGCAGGAAAACGGCATCTCCGCCTGTCCCAAGCACTTTGCCGCCAACTCTCAGGAGCTACTGCGCATGACCAGCGACAGCGTGGTGGATGAGCGCACCCTGCGGGAGCTGTACCTCACCAACTTTGAGATCGCCGTCAAGGAGGGCCATCCCAAGTCCATCATGTCCTCCTACAACAAGGTAAACGGCACCTACGCCAACGAGAACGCCCACCTGCTCACCGAGATCCTCCGGGACGAGTGGGGCTTTGACGGCTTTGTGGTCACCGACTGGGGCGGCTGCAACAGCCAGACCGCCGGCATCAAAGCGGGCAGCAACCTGGAGATGCCCGGCACCATCGGCGACAGCGACCGGGAGCTGATGGCCTCCCTGAAAGAGGGTAAGATCACCGAAGGGGAGATCGACCTGCGGGTAGACCAGCTGCTGGACGTGATCCTGGCCACCCATGAGGCCACCGCCGGCGGCAAGCGGGACTTCGATCAGGAGGCCCACCACGCCGTGGCCCGTCAGGCCGCTGCCCAGACCGCTGTGCTGCTGAAGAACGAGGGCGATCTGCTGCCTCTGGCTCCCAACACCCGGGTGGCCGTCATCGGCGACATGGCTCTGGAGCCCCGGTATCAGGGCGCCGGTTCCTCTCTGGTCAATCCCACCCGTCTGGACAAACCTCTGGACTGCCTGAAGGAGAGCGGTCTGGACGTAGCGGGCCACGCCCAGGGCTACCTGCGCAACGGCAAGGATGACACAGGCCTTCAGCAGGCCGCGGTCCAGCTGGCCGCCCAGGCCGATGTGGTGCTGCTCTATCTGGGTCTGCCTGAGATCTTCGAGAGCGAGGGTATGGACCGCAGCCACATGCGCCTGCCCGCCAATCAGAACCGTCTGCTGGAGGCGGTGGCCGCCGCCAACCCCAAGGTAGTTGTGGTCCTCTCCGGCGGCTCTCCTGTGGAGCTGCCCTGGTACGACAAGGCCGCCGCCATCGTCCACGGCTATCTGGGCGGCCAGGCTGGCGCCGGTGCCATGGCCGACATCCTCACCGGCAAGGTAAATCCCTCCGGCAAGCTGGCCGAGACCTATCCCCTGGTCTATGACGATACCCCCAACCGGGACTTCTTCCCCGGCCGGGAGCTCACCGCCCAGTACCGGGAGTCCATCTTTGTGGGCTACCGCTACTATCTCACCGCCCAGAAGGCCGTGCGCTTCCCCTTCGGCTTTGGTCTGAGCTACACCACCTTCGCCTACTCGGACCTGAAGGCCGACAAGGAGAAGGTCACCTTTACCCTCACCAACACCGGCAAACGCGCCGGCGCGGAGGTGACCCAGCTGTATGTCTCCCGGCCCAACAGCCAGCTCTTCACTCCCCTGCGGGAGCTCAAGGGCTTTGCCAAGGTCTTCCTCCAGCCCGGGGAGAGCCGCACCGTTACCATCCCCCTGGATGACAAGGCCTTCCGCTACTTCAACGTGAAGACCAACCGCTGGGAGATCGAGGGCGGCGAGTACCGCCTGGAGGTGGGCGCCAGCGCCGCCGACATCCTGCTCACCGCTTCCGTGGAGGTGGAGGGCACCGGCGCTCCCATCCCCTACGACCGGGAGAAGCTGTCCTGCTACTACTCCGCCCAGGTCCAGGCCGTCCCCGACGACCAGTTTGAGACCCTGCTGGGCCGTCCCATCCCCCAGGACAAGTGGGACCGCTCCCAGCCTCTGGGCTACAACGACAGCCTGTCCCAGATGATTTACGCCAAGGGCTTTGTGGCCCGCTTCGCTGCCGGCCGTTTGGCCGCTATCCAGCGCAAGAGCGAAGAGAAGGACCAGCCCAACCTGAACGTTCTCTTTATCCACAGCATGCCTTTCCGCGGCCTGGCCAAGATGAGCAACGGACTGGTGACCACCGAGATGACTGCCTCCATTCTGGAGGCCTGCAACGGCCACTTCTTCCGCGGCATTGGCAAGACCATCGCCGGCTTCTTTGCCAACGGGAAGGTCAAGAAGGAGAGGAGCAAAAAACTGTGAGTTTTTGGAATAATTTTGCGGCCAAGCATCCCGGAGCCGCCAAGTGGATCCGGGAAGGTGGCCTGTTCGTCATTGTCAGCAACGTCATCACCGTCTTCAAGTACATCCTGCTGACCTTCCTGCCCGCCGCCTTTGCCGGTCTGCCCATGGTGGACTTCGGCTGGCCGGGTATCCCCATCACCCTGTTTGGCGAGACCTTCCAGTGGAACATCCTGGGTTACGACGTGGACCACGGCGGCCTGCCTTACTTCTGCGCCTACATGGTTGCCATGGTCATCGGCGAGTGCATCAACTTCCCCCTCCAGCGCAACCTGGTCTTCCGCAGCAAGGGCAACCTGGCCTACCAGATCCTGTGGTACGTCATCGCCTTCTGCATCATCACCTGCATCGTCAACTCCATCAACTGCATCTGGATGGCGGTGGCTGGTCTGTTCGTGCCCGCTTTCATCTACAACATCGGTACCGTGGTGCTCAACGGCGGTATCTCCATGGTGATCTTCTTCTTTGTCAACAAGATCATCTTCCCCGAGGGCGAGGCCCAGAAGAAGTAATACTCTTCCTTCCCATAAAGGCGTCTCTGGCAAAAGCCAGAGGCGTCTTTTGTTTATTTTTCTCTTTTTTCATGTCTATTTTTGATCTTCTCTCTTAAAATCGCTGAATCTGAAACTTTCCTGAATTGCCCTTGCATTTTCTTTTTCACTTTGCTATAATAAACCACAAGTTCACATGGACATTTGTCTTTTTGTTGTGGACATTCGGGGATTTGCCCGAAAAAGATTGGAGGAACGAACATGAAACGATTTCTGGCTTTGGCTACGTCCTGCGCCCTGATGATCGCCGCTCTGGCTGGCTGCGGCAGCTCCGGCTCCGGCTCTGGTTCCGGCGGCGGCTCCGCTTCCGGCGACAAGGTAATCAAGATCGGCGTGTTTGAGCCCGCTTCCGGCGACTCCGCCTCCGGCGGCAAGAAGGAAATGCTGGGCATGCAGTATGCTAACTCCGAGACTCCTACCGTCACTGTGGGCGGCGAGGAGTACA
>ENA-OROH01002964-OROH01002964.1-human-gut-metagenome-genome-assembly--contig:-NODE-2964-length-12009-cov-2.356784_pt1 | contig 12009 bp, 9 predicted proteins | sample MGYA00242125_ERZ509042 | MGnify/ENA primary metagenome ERZ509042 (study PRJEB26280, sample SAMEA2338738) | human gut metagenome | biome: human gut; feature: human-associated habitat; material: faeces... | reverse complement strand
TTTTAACCTCCAGTTGCGTTCTAAAACAACATATCCCTCCCGCACCAAATATTCAACCGCCTTCTCCTCTCCCTTCCGCCCCAAATCATTATGAGCTGCCATGATTTATTTTACTTTTTCCAAATATAAACAAAAAAACAATACCGTCTTCTCTTTCATTTACAAAAGAGTACAAATTCAAATTTAGCCAAACGCTTTTTGATTTGTGAACAAAAATGACTACCTTTGTAAGGTTTTTGGGAAAAAGTAGTTATGGCGAAGAAAAAGATTCTTTTTATATCTCAAGAGATCATGCCTTATTTACCTGAATCGGAAATGGCCCATATCGGCCGTTACTTACCTCAGGGGATTCAGGAAAAAGGCAAAGAAATCAGGACATTCATGCCGCGTTATGGATGTATTAACGAAAGACGTAACCAGCTTCACGAAGTGATTCGCCTGTCGGGAATGAATTTGATCATCAATGACACAGACCACCCGTTGATTATCAAGGTAGCCTCTATCCAATCTGCCCGGATGCAGGTATATTTTATCGACAATGAAGACTATTTTCAACGGAAACATGTGATTACCGATGAAAAAGGGTCTTTCTTCCCGGACAATGACGAACGGGCGATCTTTTTTACCAGAGGAGTATTCGAAACGGTAAAAAAATTAAGATGGGCTCCGGACCTGATCTATTGCCAGGGCTGGTTCACCGCTTTAGTGCCTCTGTATCTGAAAAAGGAATACAACGAAGATCCGATATTCGCTCATTCTAAAGTAGTATATTCTACCTATAATGACCAGTTCGGTGGCACCTTAGACCAGGATTTTCAAAAGAAAGTATTGAGTGAAAATATTACTTCGGAAGACGTACGTATCCTGAGCGAACCGACCCATACGAACGTCAATAAACTGGCTTTCGATTATTCGGATGGGATTATTTTCAATAGCTCTAATGTCGACCCGGAACTAAAGGCTTATGCGACACAAAGCGGCAAACCGGTGACAGAATACACCACTCCGGAAGAATACATCGAAAATTACGCCACCTTCTTCGATCAGATTCTGGAAAGTCCGGCAAAAAAATAATTTTATCAGTTATAAAAATAGGGAAACGATCGTTTCCCTATTTTTATCTTCTTTTTATTTCTTCATCAACGCTTGTTGCCATTTCCAGGCATTGGCCAGAGTTTCTTCGATAGGAACTTCGGCTTTCCATCCCAATTCCTGATTAGCCAGGGTAGTATCTGCCCATACTTTCTCGATATCTCCGGCCCGTCGTCCTACGATTTTGTAGTTTACTTTTTCGCCGGTAGCTTTTTCAAAAGCTTTGATCAAACCCAATACCGAAAGCCCGTTTCCTGTTCCGATATTGAAATATTCGTAATTGGCTTTATTTTTTCCGTCGAGTAAACGCCGGATAGCCACAACGTGAGCTTTCGCCAAATCGACCACATCGATATAATCCCGGATCGGAGAACCGTCGGGCGTATTGTAATCATCCCCGAAGACACTCAATTGCGGACGGATACCTGCCACCGTCTGGGTCAGGAAAGGAATCAGGTTATTCGGTACACCGTTAGGCAATTCCCCGATCAGAGCAGAAGGATGAGCACCGATCGGATTGAAATAACGCAGTGCCAATAAGTTCATGCCAGACTCTACTTTCGCAAAGTCCCGCATAATATCTTCACACATCGCTTTTGTATTTCCATAAGGAGATTCGGCTTGTTTACGGGGTGTTTGTTCGGTAACCGGCAAAACATCGGCTTGTCCATACACCGTACAGGAAGAGGAGAAGACGAGATTCTTTACTCCGAACTCACGCATTCCGGCAATGACGTTCATTAATGAATTCAGGTTATTCCGGTAATATTCCAAAGGTTTCTGCACCGATTCGCCCACAGCCTTCAAAGCGGCAAAATGGATAACCGCTTTTATATCCTGATGCCGGCGAAAGAAATCGCGCACCTGTTCTCCTTCTGTCAGATCGATCTGTTCAAACTCAGGCCGGATGCCTGTAATCTTTTCAATTCCGTCTAATACGCCGATATTGGAATTACACAAATTATCCACAATAACGACATCATATCCATTCTGTTGCAACTCCACCACGGTATGCGAACCGATATAGCCGGTCCCCCCTGTTACAAAAATCTTCATAAGGCTAAAAATTTATTGTTTTATTCTGTATTTCATGCAAAGTAAGTAATAAAATATTAAAATCGGTCGCTTCAACAGGGTGAAATTAATTTTTTCGGGTTATTGGCGGATATCCGTTTTTTTCTTACTTTTGTACTATGAATAAATTTATTGAATACATATCCGATTTGCTATTTTTACACGATTGCGTAATCATTCCGGACTTCGGGGGATTTATCTGCAACTATAAAAGTGCTTATATCGACGACGAGAGTGGTTTGATTTGCCCACCCTCTAAGGATATTTTATTCAACCGTAACCTGACCCACAATGACGGATTGTTGGTCAGTTGGATTGCCGGCAAAGAAAATATCAGCTATGAGAAGGCCACTTCCCAGCTGATGCTTTTCTGCGAAGACCTGAAAATTCGGCTAAACCAACGACAACGGATCGCTTTCGGAGACATCGGTGTATTTTTTACAGACCGCCGTTTTAATATCATTTTCGAACCCGGAAAACATAATTTTTTTGCAGAAACCTTAGGAATGGAGCCACTTCCAGTGGCGAAGGTCGGTTTATCCGATAAAATAAAACCCGCCGTATCGGGTACCAGCAGGTCAACCCAAACCCCGGATATTCCCAAATATATCAATTTAGAATCTTCCGGTAATATTCTGCACCGTCTTTTGAAATATGCTCTAGGAGCGACAGCTATCGCAGGTATCGTCATCATTACCCAACTGGATTTCTTCCACACGGCTTCCGATCCGAACCGGGATGTGAATAGTTCCGGCGTACAACCGGTCATTCCTGCTATTCAGTCATCTGCATCCGGAAAAATCACTTGTAACAAAGTAATTTCCCCTTCGCAAGACTACGTCGACTACGATCCGGTCAACGATTTGAAGTGGTAATTTTTATCAAAGCCTCTACGACAGAAAAAAGGATATATAGGGGGATGATAAAAATGAGAATCCCCTTTCCCCAAATACCTGCCGATATAATCAAACATATAAAATAGCAATAACGAATCTTATTCTCCCGCCAGCCGAATCCCGAAATCTTCAACGAAAACATCGGTAATTCACTGATCAAAAGAATAGACAGGATAAGGGCACTGCTTGCCAATACCCCCGGCTTTCCGAACAAGGTCATATAGAGTTCCGGAGTATAATAACTTCCGAAAACCAGGCATACCCAAAACAATGCATTAGCAGGCGTAGGCATACCGATAAACGAAGTGGCCTGACGTACATCGAGATTAAATTTAGCCAAGCGGTAAGCCGAGAAAGGAGCGATCACGACCGGCATGACAGCTGTAATCTGCTGCCCCAGCGTCCAGGTGGCAAAATGCAGGAAATCACCTCCCGGTAATTCTCTAACGATCAGAAAATACGCCAGAATAGCAGGAGCAACCCCGAAACTGACCATATCGGCCAGCGAATCGAGTTCTTTCCCTATCTCCGACTTGACATGCAACAGACGGGCGGTCATCCCGTCGAAAAAATCGAAAACCATCCCCACCAGGATCAGGATAGCAGCAGCGGTCAACAGTCCGTACATAGCCAGAAAGATAGCCAGCGTACCGGAAATAACATTCATACAAGTGATCAGGTTGGGGATTTGTTTTCTCATAACTAATATATTAATAATTTCAATCGATATTTCCGTAAAAACGTAAAGTCAACTCAGGATTGGCAGGTGCATTACTAATCACACTGATTAAACAAGTCACCTTCCCGGCATCGGCTCCTGATTTCGTATTCACCTTCAAAGCAGCCGCTTCTCCCGGTTTCAGTTCCTTCCGGGTCATTTCGACAGTTACCCGCTCATCGTTAGAATATATACGATGAATCGTCAAAGGAGTTTGGCCGGTATTTTTTATCTGATAAGTACAGGAAACCGCTTGAGCGGCAGGAGTATGCCCGAAGTTATGATATCGTTTGTCCGCTTCAATCCGAGGGGCTGTCGCCGGATCGATATTTTTAAAGTCTTCTTCGATGAAGACCGAAACCGGCAAGGTGTATTTTTTCCCCTCGACCACCATCGTCACCTGCTCTTTATTCAATCCATATTCACCGTTCATCGCCGTATTATAGGCCGCCTTGATCGTCGCTTTCCCTTTATCGGGAATAGGCTGAGGCTCGATAGCCATTTTAATATAAGCCGGTAAGTCCGTAAAAGAAACGGCAACTGATTTACCGGCATTGTTGAAAACTCCCACAGACATACTTTTCACCTCTCCTTTGTGCACTTTCATCAAAGAGATATGCTCCAAAGGCAAACGTAAACCGGAAGCCAGCTCATAAGGATAATCATCGAGCACTGTCCGGGCTTTCCCCTCGACTGTACCTTTAATCTTCAGTTCCACTACGGTCGGTTTAGCATTCGAATATACCGTTATTGTCTTATCGAAAAATCCCGGCCGGTCTTTCGGATCGAAAGTAGCCTTCACAAACCCTTTCTGTCCGGGTAAAACCGGTTGTCTACTCCACTGCGGAGAAGTACAGCCACACGAAGATTCTACATTTTTGATCAATATCGGAGCAGTCCCGGCATTCACAAACTCAAAATCATAAGAAACAGCTCCATTCACTTCCTTAATCGTCCCGAAATCATGTGCCCGGTTACTGAAGTTGATCACTGCTTGCGAAAAAGTTGCCAAAGAGGCAAACAGAAAAACAATCGATAAAAGCACTTTCATATCACAAAAATTAGCATAAAACAACATACACTCACTCAAAAATATACATACATCAAATTCTCTTTTCTTTTATGAATTCGGAATACGAAAATAATTCTTTTTACCGAGGATTTCGATGATTCAAGAATAAATTTTAACTTCGTTAGCTCAAAACCACCTGAAAATATAGTTTGAATTGTAAATAAAGCTTTATGATAAATATACCCCCTGAGCTGCTCACGAATGCCCGAATGCATTATACCTATTTGCACGAACATCCGGAACTAAGCTTTGCAGAAGAACAGACCGCAGCCTATATCCGCCGTACTCTTGACTGCCTGCAAATTCAGTATACCAACGCAGGCCCGACAGGGATCATCGGTTTTCTGCCCGGTAGAGACACTTCCCGGACAATTGCCTTACGGGCAGACTTCGACGCCCTGCCGATCTCCGAAAAGGAAGATCATCCTCTTATTTCCCGTAACCCGGGCATTATGCATGCCTGTGGGCACGATCTGCACACGGCCGTCTTATTGGGAACGGCAGAAATACTGGCCACCCGGTCACTGCCCTTTAACCTGATGTTCATCTTCCAACACGGAGAAGAGGTTTTGCCCGGCGGAGCCCGGGATATCATCGGAAATGTTTTTTTCCAAACCCATCTTCCGGAGTGGATCATCGCTTTACATGCAGAACCGGACCTTCCGGTCGGCCAGCTCGGCATCTGTCCGGGTCAATATATGGCCTCGGGAGACGAGATATCCATCACCCTGCACGGCCCGGGAGGACATGCCGCCTTACCCGACCAATCGGCAGACCTGATCCTGATCGCTTCCCATATCGTCGTGGCTCTGCAGCAGATTACCAGCCGGAACGCCTCTCCCTTCATTCCTACCGTCCTGACTTTCGGTCATTTCAGATGCCACAGCATGATGAACATCATCCCCAAAGAAGTCCGGCTAGAAGGGACTTTCCGCACTTTCGACGAAACCTGGCGCCAGGAGGCTAAAACCCGTATCCGCCGGATAACCACAGCGATTGCCGAAAGTATGGGAGCCCGCCCGGCGATAGAAATAACCGATGGCTATCCCTGCCTCTATAACCAACCGGAAAAAGCAGAGCAAGCGATCGGCATATTAAAAACAGAATTCGGAGAAAAGCAGGTAATCCGGTTGGGCCGGCGCATGACCACAGAAGATTTCGCCCGTTACAGTCAGCTCCTCCCTGCAACATTCATCCGCTTGGGCGTAAGTTCGACTACCCACCCGGCGGGGAAACTGCATACCCCCGAATTCTTCCCGGACCTAGCCGCTCTGGAAACCGGCATCCGTACTTTATGTTCGCTCATTCTTAATAACGATTAACTATGCCCAAATTTCTGATCATCCGTTTTAGCTCGATAGGCGATATCATTCAATGTATGGGAATCATCGACGGTATCCGGGAACATTTTCCCGATGCAGAAATCCATTGGATCGCCCGAAAAGATATGTCTTCTTTCCTGGCCATGGACAAGCGCATCGGTAAAATATGGGCTTTCGATAAAGCACTCGGCCTTAAAGGCCTGTTAAAAATCGCCCGGCAACTCCGGGAGGAGCATTACGATTATATTTATGACGCCCATAGTAATATCCGGTCTAATATCTTAAGACTAAAATTATTACCCTGGTGGAGCAAAGGTCCGCATTTCACCCTGCGTAGCAAAGAACGCTGGAAAAGGTTTTTACTTTTCAATTGGGGTATCAATCGGTTTCCCTGGCCTTTCCGGGGTGTCGTTTCTTACCGGAAACCACTTTTAAAATGGGGGATCGACCGTTTCCCGGATACTTACGACGACTGGTATTTCCCGGAAAATTTCCCGGAAAAGCTGAATTCCCGTATACAGGCCCATACGATTACCCTTGTCCCTTCTGCCAACTGGATAAAGAAAAGATGGCCGGTCGAACATTGGAAAAAGCTGATCACCTTACTATCGGAATACCACTTTCTGATCCTGGCGGGTCCGGGCGATACCTTCTGCGAAGAAATCAGGACCGAAGCTCCTGAACGGGTAGAAAACCTGGCAGGTAAAACAACCTTATTGGAATCCTGCTACCTCATTCACCGTTCCCATATCGTCGTCAGTGCCGACACCGGTTTCATGCATGCCGCCGATCTCTTCCGAATCCCGACTCTGGCCCTTATCGGCCCGACCGCTTTCGGTTTTCCCACCGGTCCGACCGCCGAGATATTCGAGACCGCCTTGTCGTGCCGGCCATGTACGAAAGATGGAAGCGGGAAATGTAAAAAAAGTGTTTACCAGCAATGTATGGTAGATATCCGCCCGGAAACCATCGCAACCCGTATCCGGCAACTCCTGCCTATAAAGTGACAGGAGAGGCCGTCCGCATTTTTATCCGCATCCGGGTCTTGCGTTTTTTCAGGGTTTCCAAAGTCAGCCCCATAATCCGGGCCATGGTTTTATTATCCAACTGCATTTCACACATCAGTAATAACAACACATCCTGAGTAGAAAATCCGGCGTATTTATCCAATAAATCCCGGACATATTCTTTTTTATTGTGACTAAAAATCTCGATCAGTTCCCTAAAATACAATTCTTTCTGCTTCTTGACCAGATTCATATACTTGTCATAAAACTCAGGAATTTTCAGATTTATTTTATACTCCAGCATCAGATAACCGACATCCATCGCCGTATTGATATTAGCCAACTGTACCATATCCCGGAGCGGAATCACTACCCTGCCTTTATCCTGAACTTCCTTTTGCCGTTTCCGTTTTTTCTCCATCCAATACCACACTCCGGCCATACTCCCTTCCCCCACGACAAATCCAATCAAAATCCACACCCAAATCATAGACGATACCAATTTGAAATTATGCTCTTACAATATCCAATATAATGAAAAATTCCGTACCGACCCCTACTTCGCTCACAAAACCGATCTCCCCGCCCATACTTTCGATAATCCGTTTACAGATAGCCAACCCCAATCCCATGCCACTGGATTTAGTGGTAAAATTCGGCTGAAAGATTTTCTCCCGAAGATTTTCCGGTATACCTTGCCCATTATCGCGGATACGGATTTCCACTTTCCCCTCTTTTTTACGGACCGTGATCCTGATAACTCCCTGCCGGCCTTCGGGGATACTCTGTTCTGCGTTTTTCAACAGATTGATCAACACCCGCCTCATCTGTTCCCTGTCGGCCAATATCCGGATCCCTTCCTCCACATCACATTCCAATTCTTCTGTATTATTTTTGAAAAGTAACGAGCAGTTGCGTACCAACTCATCTACTTCGAAAGTCTCATTATGTGCCTCGGACATCTTGGCAAAATCAGAGAAAGCAGAAGCAATGGCAGCCATATTATCGATTTGCTCGATCAACATGCCGGAAACGGCTCTGAAACGTTCCTTAAATTTCTCCGTATCTTCCATCTGCAAAGAACGCAGCATAAACTGGATATTCAACTTCATCGGAGTCAGCGGATTTTTAATTTCATGAGCAATCTGCCGCGCCATTTCACGCCAGGCACTCTCTCTTTCCGATTTTGCCAGCTGCACAATACTTTCATCCAGCTTATCCACCATATTGTTGTATTCTTCCACCAAGCGGCCGACTTCATCGGCATGGTTATAAACAATTTTCTCATTTTTCCCTCCGACATGCATTTTCTTCAATTTATCGTTCAGCATCTGCAAAGGCCGGGTAACACGTTCCGCCACCAAACCGGATAAAATAAAAGCCAGGACCATCATCACAATAGCGATATTCACCGTGATGACTACCATAATAATAATATCCAGATTCAGTTCGTCATTTTGAGCGAAATAAGGGATATTCAGTATATAAGATTTTCCATTGTCCAATACCAGCGGCATATAAGCCGACATATAAGTCAGTTCGCCCACTTTCCCGTTTGCGATATAACTGGTCACCCCGAGCTTTTCGATCTGTTTCAAGGCTTCAGGATCGACCAAAGTACCCTCGAATCCATATTCAAAAATTTCCGGGCGCGAAGTAGCTATCAATTTCCCTTGTCTGGAATAAATATTGATATCGATCAGCAGTAATTCGGACATATCGGATAGCCGGCCCGTAACTTCGGGACATTTACGGGCATCCACACAAGGCAAACGCTCTAATTCTTTATTGACATATTTCAGCAATTCGATCGCTTTAGCATTATGCCGCCCTTTAAAACTCACGGTATTCATATAAATACTCAAGGCTGTCAGGATAACAAAAAGGATAAAAATCAAAGATATAATACTGTTTTTTATCCGGGCCCTCAATGTACCTTGCCTGAAATTGATATTCCGGTTGACATTAAAAAACAAACCATAGGAAGAAATCAATATACAAACGAAGAAAGCATACAACACATTCATGTAATAAAGAGCGAAAGTATTCTCATGCAAACTGATGACCAGGGTACTGTTGTTGTCCACAGGGATCAGCATATGCGAATATTTGTCTTTATTGAACAGGTCGAAATTACGGGCATCTTTACCGAATGCCGATAATTTTTTATAATACACAAAATTTCCCGAAGAAGACACCAACTCCCCGTAGCTATATTTAGCATAGGAGTAAAAATAACCGTCCTCTTTCCCATCGGCAGATTTACGGGACAGGATTTGCGGATACCCTATGCCTTCGTCGTCCTTGACTGCATCGAAACGAAGATAAAGATTTACTTCCCCGAAACGATATCGCCCGATATAAGTGACATATCCATCGAAAACACCGATGGAATAGAAACCGGAGTCGTCGATCCGGTGCCCGTTTTTACGTATAATCCATTCGAAATACTCCCGGCATCCCCATTGTTCGCGGGTATCGGTCAGCCAAAGACTGTCACCGGCACGGCAAAAAGTGATTTCGCAAGAATAATTATATCCTCTCAAATCCAATAGCTCTCCACTCAACAAAGCTTCCGCTTCCTGTTCCTCACCAACCTCGATCCATCCTTTCAGTTCCTCCGAACCGCGTATGACCCGATCGATCTCCACCAACCGCTTTTCGAAATTATAATCCCTTTCTTCTATCAGCTCGGTGGCATAGTTCATACGCTGGCGTTGCTCTTTATAGCTTTCATATTTTTTAGTCACCATCACCACGTAGATGGATAATAAAAATATGACAAGGATATAAATACTTCTTTGTATATCCCGCTTCAATAAATACCTGTTAACAGCCAGTAAAACCGTAACGATCCAGATAAAAAAACAATCCCAGAAGTTCGTATATAAACTGAACATATAACTGACCAGACTCAACAGAACACACATGTAAGTGACGACTTTAATCACCGTTATGAACGACATCATGTGCCAGAAAACAGAAACAGCACCGTAGATAGTGATCACGATCACCAATCCTCCCATAATAATCGCGACAAACGAAAGAATAGAAGAGAGCCCCACAGGTACCAACTGCGCGATATTCAAATGAATATCCATATTTTCCACCACCAGATCGATGGAAAAATTGAAGAAATCGACATATAGAAAAATCAGAAAAATAATCCCACCAGTGAAAAGGTAACGATAATGCAACAGTTTCTCATCCTGGTAATTAATCCGGATATTCGACAAAGTGATATAACAAACCTGAAAAATACAGAAGGTAGTCAATAATAAATCACCGATAGAAGTAATAAATATTTTTTTAGAAAAAGTCTCATCGAAAATCGGCAGACGATAAATAGTAGGAGGCAGACGAAAGGCTTGCATAAAATAGCGCAAACCGGCCAGAAATAATATAAATCCGGCAAAATAAAGGAGTTGTCTTTTCCAGCAATCCGTATGTTTCAATACCAGATCATACACATAAAACAAACTCAGGAAAAACAGCAGATAGAAAGAAAGCAACAGATAATTGGAAGCCCGTTCTTTGTAATGATCGCCATAAACGATAAAAAACAAGCCCATACCGTCCTTATCGGTGATCAAATGTCCCTGTTCAACGGTGACTGTAGAGATTTCTACCTGCCCGATATTCTCTTCACTAATATTCAGAAACTTTCCGAAATTGTTTTTGATGTATTTACCGGTATAGGGATAGTCGTCTTTGATCCGCAATAAGGCATAATAATCGATATCTTTATATCTTTTCCTCCGGATTTCGTAATAGGTATTTCCGATCTTCGTAAAATTTCTCCCACTGGTCAGCAATTCGGATAAATGCCGATCTCCGATAATTTCGTTCGTCCAAAAGAAAACCCTGCCCTCCCGAATCCCGACAAAGATAAGATCCTCCTCCCATTCCTCGGAGTCGATATCTACGCTGTCTCTAAAAGTCGCCAATAAATGATCCGCTTTGCGTTCCTGTTCATGCAAACGGCTTTCGAAGCGTTCCACCCAGGTATTCTCATCCTGCCGATAGAAAAGATATTCCGTCAGCGCTGTCGCCATCAGCAACAACACAGCACCAAACAAAACGATAAACGCCTTCCGCTTCATATGCTCATTTATTCTACTTCCCGGTTTTATTCATGATGATAAGGCTCTCCCTTCATAATGGTCATCGCCCGATAAATCTGCTCGGCAAAAATCATCCGGACCATCTGATGCGAGAAAGTCATTTTCGATAAAGACAACAGCTCATCAGCCTTTCGGTAGACCGCTTCCGAAAAACCATAAGGTCCTCCGATCACAAAAACCAACCGCTTTATCCCATTCAGCATCTTTTGTGCCAAAAAAGCAGAAAATTCGCCGGAACCGTACTGTTTTCCCCGTTCATCCAGCAAAATCACATAATCGGTCGGCAAGAATTGTTCCAATAGCAACAAACCTTCTTTCTCCTTTTGCAATGTCTCACTCATATGTTTGGTATTCTTGACATCCGGCAAGACTTTCATCTCATACCCCACATATTTCCTCAACCGTTTTTCGTATTCTTCAATTCCCGCCCGAATATAATCCGCATCTGTTTTCCCAATAACCAGCAAACAAATTTTCATAGTTCTCTAAATCTACCCGATAAAACATTCCAACCCACCGACCAGGCCATTTCCATCCAACGAAAATAACATTTTTTTCCTACATCTTTTGTATAAAACAGAAATTTATCCCTATATTTGCACCCGTCAAAAGATTCGCGGTTTTTTGGTGCATGAAAAATGCAGGTCCCATAGCTCAGTTGGTTAGAGCACCTGACTCATAATCAGGGAGTCCTTGGTTCAAGC
>ENA-OROH01002953-OROH01002953.1-human-gut-metagenome-genome-assembly--contig:-NODE-2953-length-12060-cov-5.643399_pt1 | contig 12060 bp, 10 predicted proteins | sample MGYA00242125_ERZ509042 | MGnify/ENA primary metagenome ERZ509042 (study PRJEB26280, sample SAMEA2338738) | human gut metagenome | biome: human gut; feature: human-associated habitat; material: faeces... | reverse complement strand
CTGGCTCAGCCACTCCTCCAGGCTTCCCTGTGGACAGCAGCTTACCCAGCTCCAGCGCCGGGCCAGGTTCAGGGCCAGCTCCCGGCCCTGAGGGGTGAGGCTCCGGTCAAGAATTACCGCCCAGCCGCGAAATACGCCGCCCTCCCGGCACCAGGCCAGCCAGCGCAGGGTGGCCTCCAGCCCCTCGCCGTCTCCCTCTCCAGGCAAGAGCATCCAAATGCGTTCTCCCCGCATGGGGCGCAGCAGCCGCCCAAACAAATGCCACAGCAGGACTGCCGCCCAAATCACAAACAGCACCGCCGCCGCCAGTTCTCCCAACTGTGTCAAGGAAACCACCTCCGGGCCATCCTATGCCCAGAGGTGGTCTATGGTGTCAGGAAAACAGGTTGACCCCCACATGGGTCAGGGCGGTCATGATACAGCCGGCGGTCAGCACACCCAGCAGCACCGCCGGGAAGGCCTTGCGCAGGCGCATGTCCAGGAAGGCAGCAGCCAGGGAGCCAGTCCAGGCTCCGGTGCCGGGCAGGGGGATGGCCACAAACAGCCACAGGCCGATATACTTGTATTTACTCACCTTCTGTCCCTTCAGGTGGGCTTTTTTCTCCATCTTATCCACAATACCATTGAGACGGGGCATATACCGGCGCATCATCATAAAAATCTTACGGATATAGACGATGATGAAGGGGGCAGGAATAATATTGCCGATGACGGCAGAGACAAAGGCCTCCTGATAGGGCAGGCCCAGGGCCACGCCGAAGGGGAGGCCGCCCCGCAATTCAATGATGGGGATCATGGAGACCAACGTGGTGAACACACACCGTCCAAAGTCGGTCTCCGTTAAAAAGTGCATGATATCCATGGGGGAACGAAACTCCTTTTATCTGTTTTCTTCCAGAGGAGGCTTACAATCCGACATGACCACCTGATCCAGATACCGGGCAAAGTCCTGGTACTCCCCGGGCGCAGCCGGTCCGGGATTGGTCATCACCACCAGCGCATGGCCGGAAAAACCCGCGCGATAAGGGGGGTGGATGTGGTGGTAGGGATTGGCGCAGAAGCCCGCCTTCTCGTAAAAACGCTGACGGCGGCGGGAGACCTCATCCACCGGAGGGTCGATCTCCAAAAGGACCCGGCGCCCCTCCTCTCTGAGCTGCTCCAGGGCACGGGTCCCAATCCCTGTTCCCCGCAGCTGGGGCGCGATGGCAAAGTGCTCCACATAGCAAAAGGGGCCGGCTTCCCACCACAGAAGGATGCCCTGAAACTCCTCCCCCTCCATCAGCAGGTCAAAGTGGTACCCAGGGCAGCCCAAACGGGCCTGCTGAGCCTGCTTTGTGCGCCGCTCATGGATGGGAAAGCTCTGTTCATACAGGGCAAAGGCAGGCGCAAAGCGCCCGTCCTCGGGATGGGTCAAGTGATATCTGGTCATGCCCCTAACTCCTTTTTCCAGCGTTTCCTTTCTATCCTACACATTTTCGTTCCCCGCGTCAATGGCGCTGGAATTAAGAAACTATAAAGTTAATCCTGTGGTTTCAGCATCCGCGCCAAATACTGGCCGGTGTAGCTCCCGGGACAGGCGGCAACCTCTTCCGGCGTGCCGGTACACACAATGGTTCCGCCGCCGTCGCCTCCTTCGGGACCCAGGTCAATGATATGGTCGGCGGTCTTGATGACATCCAGGTTGTGCTCGATGACCACGATGGTATTCCCCGCGTCCACCAGCTTTTGCAGCACATCGATAAGACGCTGCACGTCGTAGCTGTGCAGGCCGGTGGTGGGCTCGTCCAGAATATAGATGGTCTTGCCGGTGGAGCGCTTGCTGAGCTCCGTAGCCAGCTTCACCCGCTGAGCCTCGCCGCCGGACAGGGTGGTGGAGGCCTGGCCCAGCTTTACATAGCCCAGTCCCACCTCCTCCAGGGTTTTCAGGCGGTTATAGATCTTCGGCAGATTCTCAAAGAAAGGCAGGGCCTCGTCCACCGTCATCTCCAGCACTTCGTAGATGTTCTTGCCCTTGTAGCGCACCTCCAGGGTCTCCCGGTTGTACCGCTTGCCCTTACACACCTCGCAGGGCACGTAGATATCAGGGAGGAAGTGCATCTCGATTTTCAGCAGACCGTCGCCCTGGCAGGCCTCACACCGGCCGCCCCGGGTGTTGAAGGAGAACCGCCCCGGGCCATAGCCCCGGGTCTTGGCGTCCTGGGTGGAGGCAAACAGCTCCCGGATATCGTTGAAGAGTCCCGTGTAGGTGGCGGGGTTACTGCGGGGCGTGCGGCCGATGGGGGACTGGTCAATGTCGATGACCTTGTCCAGATACTCCTCCCCCTCGATGCGGTCGTGCTTGCCAGGGCGCACCTTCACCCGGTTGAGATCGGCCCCCAGCTTTTTGTAGAGGATCTCGTTGACCAGGGAGGACTTACCGCTGCCCGACACGCCGGTAACGCAGGTGAAAGTACCCAGGGGGATGTCCACATCCACGCCGCGCAGGTTATTCTCCCGGGCGCCGAAGATTTTCAGATGCTTTCCATTGCCCTCCCGGCGGTGCTCAGGAACCGGGATCTTCCGGCGGCCGGACAGGTAGTCTCCCGTGATGGAACCGGGGGTGTTCATGACCTCCTCCGGGGTACCCGCCGCCACGATCTCGCCGCCGTGGACCCCCGCGCCGGGACCTACATCTACAATGTAGTCGGCGGCGCGCATGGTGTCCTCGTCGTGCTCCACCACCAGCAGGGTGTTGCCCAGATCCCGCAGGTCCTGGAGGGTTTTCAGCAGCTTGTCATTGTCCCGCTGATGAAGGCCGATGGAGGGCTCGTCCAGGATATAGAGAACACCCATGAGGGAGGAGCCGATCTGGGTAGCCAGGCGGATGCGCTGGCTCTCGCCGCCGGACAGGGAGGCGGCGGAGCGGGACAGGGTGAGATACTGAAGGCCCACCGAGCGCAAAAAGCCCAGGCGGTTTTTGATCTCCTTCAAAATCTGAGCGGCGATCATCTGCTGGGTCTCGGTGAGCTCCAGATGCTCCATAAAGTCCAGGGCCTCAGTGACCGACTTGTGACAAAAGGTGTCAATATCGATGCCGCCCACCGTCACCGCCAGGGACTCCCGGCGCAGACGGCGGCCATGGCAGGTGGGACAGGGGCTCTGGCTCATGCAGTCCTCCAGCTCCTTGCGCACCGCGTCGGACTGGGTCTCCTTGTACCGTCGCTCCAGGTTGTTGCAGATGCCCTCAAAGGCCTGGTGGAGGGTACCCTTCCCCCGGGGCTGGTCGTAGTAGAGGGTGAGCTCCTCCCCCTTGGTGCCGTAGAGGATCACGTCCAGCACCTCCGGGGACAAATCCTTCACCGGGGTGTCCAGCTTGAAGCGGTACTTCTTGGCCAGGGCGTCAAAGTACATGCGGGAGATGCCGTCGGACTTGATGTTATTCCACCCGGAGGCGGTGATAGCCCCCTCCAGGATGGACAGATTCTTGTTGGGAATGATGAGGTCGGGGTCCACCTTCAGCTGGCTGCCCAGGCCGGTACAGGTGGGGCAGGCGCCGAAGGGATTGTTGAAGGAGAACATCCGGGGGGTAAGCTCCTCAATGGACACGCCGCAGTCCTCACAGGCGTAGTTCTGGGAGAAGAGGATATCCCGGTCCTCCCCCACCACGTTGATGACCACCAGACCCCCCGCCAGGTTGGAGGCCACCTCCACGCTGTCAGTAAGGCGGCGGGCAATGTCCTCCCGGATAACCAGACGGTCCACCACGATCTCAATGTTGTGCTTCTTATTCTTCTCCAGCTTGATCTCCTCGCTGAGATCATAGGCAATGCCGTCTACCCGGCAGCGCACATAGCCGGAGCGGCGGGCATCCTCGAAGATCTTGGCGTGCTCGCCCTTTTTGCCCCGGATCACCGGAGCCATCACCTGGATACGGGTGGCCTCAGGCAGCGCCAGGACCTGGTCGATGATCTGGTCGATGGTCTGCTGCTTGATCTCCTTGCCGCAGATGGGACAGTGGGGGGTGCCCACCCGTGCCCACAGCAGACGCAGGTAGTCATAAATCTCGGTGACAGTACCCACGGTGGAGCGGGGGTTTTTGGAGGTGGTTTTCTGGTCAATGGAGATGGCGGGGGACAGGCCGTCGATGTAGTCCACGTCGGGCTTCTCCATCTGGCCCAGGAACATCCGGGCGTAGGAGCTCAGAGACTCCACATACCGGCGCTGACCCTCGGCGTAGATGGTGTCGAAGGCCAGGGACGACTTGCCCGAACCGGACAGGCCGGTGAGCACCACCAGCTTGTCCCGGGGGATGGTCAGGTCGATATTTTTCAGGTTGTTCTCCCGGGCCCCTTTGATCTCAATAAAATTCTGCATAGTGTCGTTCCTCTATCTTGATCTCTCCCCAGGCGGGGGAAGTTAGTTACTCTCGCAGCAGCACCACTGCCGCCAGGATGCTTACCACACCCAGGGCGGTGGAAACGTCCATGGTCTCATGAAACACCAGCACCCCCACCAGAGCGGCCACCACCGGCTCCACGGAGGCCAGGATGGCAGCCTTGCCGCTGTCGATCCGGGCCAGCCCCGCAGTATACAGCAGGTAGGGCAGCACGGTGGACACCACCACCAGAGCGGCGGCGGCTCCCAACAGCTTGGGCTGGGTGGTAAGCACGGCCAGCTCTTCTGGGCGCAGGAACACCAGGGCGGCCAAACCGGCAAAGACGAAGGTGTACAGGGTGACGGTGTAGGGGCCGTAGTGTTTTAGGGCAAAGCGGCCGAAGATGGAGTACAGGGCGTAGAAAAACCCGGCTCCCAGCCCCAGCAGCAGGCCCTGCCCCGTCAGGCTGGCCTCGCCGCTCCAGATGCCCGCCACACAGGCGCAGCCAAAGAAGGTGAGCCCCAGGGCGAGAAGCTTGCGCTTTGTGATCTTGTCCCGCCACAGCAGGGCGGACAGCAGCACCACAAAGGCGGGGGAGGTATAGAGCAAAATGGCGGCCACCGCCAGGGAGCACTGCTCCTGGCAGCTGAAATAGCACCAGGTGAAGAACACCACACTCACCACGCCGGTGCCGAAAAACCACCCCAGGTGCTTCCCCTGCACCCGGAAGGCCTCCCGCTTCCACACTGCCAGCACCAGGGCCAGCACCACAAGGCCGCCCAGGTTGCGCACCAGCACGATGCTCTCCGGCCCTAACCCAGCTCCCAGCAGGGCCCGGTTGAAGAGACCAATAAGCCCCCACAGGCTGGCTCCGGCCAATACCAGACCGGCACCGCCCCGCTGCTGTGTCTCCTTCATCCAGCTTCCCTCCACAAAGCAGAATTATTCCACCGTTACATCGGCGGTGGTGCCCCCCACCAGGGCGATGAGGTCCGCGGGATTGAGCTGCACCTGGTAGCCGATCTTCCCGGCGGATACCATGATGGTATCGATAATCTCCGCCGTCTCGTGGAACACGGTGGGGTACTGCTTCTTCATCCCCACCGGGGAGCAGCCTCCGTGGACGTAACCGGTAAGGGGCAGCAGTTCCTTCTGGTGGAGCATGGCAATGGACTTCTCCCCCACCGCCTTAGCCGCCTTTTTCAGGTCCAGAGTATCTTCCACAGGGATGTCAAACACATAGATAGCCTTGGAGGCGCCCCGGGCCACCAGAGTCTTGAACACGCACTCCGGGTCCTGGCCCAACGAGCGGGCCACCGACACCCCGTCCACCGCCACGCCCTCCTCATGGGGATAGGTGTGGGGGGTGAAGGGGATGCCCTTCTGCTCCAAAATGCGCATGACGTTGGTCTTTTCTTCTTTCTGCTTTGCCATGGATCTCATTCCTTTTGTTGATATGCTTACGCTTATTGCCCACGCAGCTCGATAATCTGATCACGCAGCGTGGCAGCCAATTCGAACTCCAGCATCTTCGCCGCCTCTTTCATTGCCTTCTCCAGGCGGGCGATCTCGGCGGCCTTCTCCTGTTTGCTCATGGCCTTCACCCGGCCCTGGCGGGTCTGGGAGGGCTCGTCCGCCGGGGCAGAGATCTCCAGCAGGTCCCGCACCGACTTGATAACGGTCTTGGGCACGATGCCGTGCTCCTTGTTATAGGCATCCTGCTTCTGGCGGCGGCGCTCGGTCTCATCCATGGCCCGGCGCATGGAGGGGGTAATGGTGTCGGCGTACATGACCACCATACCCTCGGCATTTCGGGCAGCACGGCCGATGGTCTGGATGAGGGAGGTCTCGGACCGGAGGAACCCCTCTTTGTCCGCATCCAAGATGGCCACCAGGGACACCTCGGGCAGGTCCAGACCCTCACGCAGCAGGTTGATGCCCACCAGCACGTCGAAGGTACCCAGACGAAGGTCCCGGATGATCTCCATACGCTCCATGGTGTCCACATCGTGGTGCATGTAGCGCACCTTGATGCCGTTGTTCTGCAAATAGTCGGTAAGGTCCTCCGCCATCTTCTTGGTGAGGGTGGTGACCAGCACCCGCTCTTTCCGGGCGGTGCGGGCGTTGATCTCGCCGATGAGGTCGTCGATCTGCCCCTCCACCGGCCGCACCTCGATTTTGGGGTCCAGCAGGCCGGTGGGACGAATGACCTGCTCCACGATCTGGCCCGACCGGGTGCGCTCGTACTCACCGGGGGTGGCGGAGACGTAGATCACCTGGTTGAGCCGCTTTTCAAACTCCTCGAATTTCAGCGGCCGGTTGTCGTAGGCGCAGGGCAGACGGAAGCCGTAGTCCACCAGGGTGTTTTTCCGCGCCCGGTCGCCGTTGTACATGGCCCGCACCTGGGGCAGGGTGACGTGGCTCTCGTCGATAAACAGCACGAAATCCTTGGGGAAGTAGTCCAGCAGGGTGTGGGGCGGGGAACCTACCGGACGCCCCTCGATGACCCGGGAGTAGTTCTCAATGCCGGAGCAGTAGCCCAGTTCCTGCATCATCTCCACGTCGTACATGGTACGCTGCTTGATGCGCTGGGCCTCGATGAGCTTGCCCTCCTTCTCAAAGTAGGCCACCCGCTCCTCCAGCTCCTTGTAGATCTCCTGGACAGCGGCGTCCATCTTCTCCTTGGGGGTAACGTAGTGGGTGGCGGGCCAGATGGGGATATGGCTGAGCTTGCGGATGGGAGAGCCGGTAACCACGTTGATTTCCGAGATGCGGTCGATCTCGTCCCCGAAGAACTCCACCCGGATGGCGGTGTCCTTCCAATAGGCGGGCCACACCTCCACCGTGTCCCCCCTCACCCGGAACATATTGCGCTCAAAGGCGATGTCGTTGCGCTCGTAGCGGATGGAGACTAACCGCTTTAAAAACTCGTCCCGCTCCAGGATATCTCCCACCCGGAGGGAGACCATCATCTTGGCAAAGTCCTCCGGCTCACCCAGGCCATAGATGCAGGACACGGAGGAGACCACGATCACGTCCCGCCGCTCCAGCAGGGAGGCGGTGGCAGAGAGCCGCAGGCGGTCAATTTCCTCGTTGATGGCAGAGTCCTTCTCGATAAAGGTATCGGTGTGGGGGATATAGGCCTCGGGCTGGTAGTAGTCGTAGTAGGAGACGAAATATTCCACCGCGTTGTTGGGGAAAAACTCCTTAAACTCGGCGCACAGCTGGGCGGCCAGGGTCTTGTTGTGGGCCAGCACCAGGGTGGGCCGCTGGACCTGCTCGATGATCTTGGCCATGGTGAAGGTTTTTCCTGAGCCGGTAACGCCCAGCAGGGTCTGCTCATCCAGGCCCATCTCGATGCCCTGGGACAGGGCCTCAATGGCCTGGGGCTGGTCACCCGACGGGGTGTACTCAGAAACCACTTCAAATTTCGGCATGTCGTCCCCTCCTCTGCCCGTTGTCTTGTCCCATCATTATATCAGAACTAATGTTCTACGGCAACCAAAACTTGCGCCTCTCCCCTAGTTTTCCGGGAGAGGCGCAAATCTTACACAAATTTCAGTCCCCGCAGCTTTCGGCTCTCGCCCATGGATACCATGTCTCCGTCCACAAAGACCAGGTGGTCCACCAGCTCGATGCCGATGGGAGCCAGGATGGCCCGCAGGGTATCGGTGGTCAGCCAGTCGGCCTGGGATGGGATGGCCAGGTTGCTCACGTGGTTGTGGGCCACATAGACTCGGGCGGCCCGCAGGCCCATGGCCTCCTCGGCAATGCGCCGGGCGTTCATCTCAGCCATTTCGATGCTGCCCTCGGCCACCTTCCGCACGCCCAGCACCTGGCGCTTGCCGTCCAGGCACAGAACGTACACCATCTCGTTCCGGGCCCCGAAGAAGTAGGGCTCCAGCCAGGGGTAAGTGTCGTCGGCGCTGTTGATGATGTCGCTGAGCCGGGTGCGGCTGGCCTGATAGCGGCCCAGCAGGGCGGGCAGCATCCGCAGCAGCACCGCAGTGTGCTCCCCCACGCCCTTTACCTTGCGCAGCTCCTCTACCGACGCATCCAGCACACCGGACAGGGAGCCGAACTGCTCAATGAGGTCATGGGCCAGGCCGTTTACATCCCCTTGGGGGATGGAGTAGAACAGCAGCAGCTCCAGCACCCGGTGGTCGGGCCAGCCCTCGATGCCCCGGGCCAGAAATTCCGCTTTCATCCGCTGGCGGTGACCGGTATGACTGGTCATGGGGAATCGCTCCTTTCTCTCTAAAAACGCTTACTTCTTCGCGCCGTACTGCTCCAGATAGGCCTCCATCCAAAACGCGGGCGATCCCTGCGGGTATCGCTTTGCGCATTCGCGCGCCGCGTTTTCCGGGGGGCACCAGTTCCCCCCGGAGGCTCCCCTCCGCTCTCCGAGGGGGACGATAAGATTTTTTCTTAGCCTTTCGCTCCGTACTGCTCCAGATAAGCCTCCATCTTGGCCTTCATCTCGTCGTCGATGTAGACCTTGCCGTCCACGGGGTTATTGTGGAGGAAGTCGATGACCTCCCGCACGGTGACGATGGGGAAGACCTGGATGCCGTAGTCCTCACGCAGCTCGTCCAGGGTGGAGCAGTCACGGGTACCCCGCTCCATGCGGTCCACCGAGACAAACAGGGCCTTCATGTTCACGTTGGCCACGTGCTTGAAGAGCTCGATGGACTCCCGCACGGCGGTGCCGGCGGTGACCACGTCCTCGATGATGGCCACGTTGTCCCCGTCCTGGGGCTTATAGCCCACCATGGAGCCGCCCTCGCCGTGGTCCTTGGCCTCCTTGCGGTTGAAGCAGTAGGGCAGGTCCCGGTCATAGTTGCGGTACAGGGAGGCGGCGGCGGACACCGCCAGAGGGATGCCCTTGTAGGCGGGGCCAAACAGGCAGGTGATGCCCTCGGGCATGTGCTCCTGGATGCAGGCGGCGTAGTAGTCGCCCAGCTTGGCAGCCTGGGCGCCGGTCTTATAGTTGCCGGTGTTGACAAAGTAGGGGGTCTTGCGGCCGGACTTGGTGGTAAAGTCTCCGAAGGTCAACACGCCGGAGCGCACCATAAAGGTAATAAATTCTTCCCGATAAGTCATCGTTGTTCCCTCACAGTTCTTTTTTCTATTTGACAGGGCACAGCGCCCATGAGAAATCATTGTATTATACCACTTAATGCCCCGTCAGACAAGGAATTCTACCCTGTTTTTTCCTCCTTCTCGCCTCTCAGGTTCTCTCCCTTTACGGACCCGCGGCTTCCTGCTATAATGGAATCAAATCCATCTCCATACCCTTTGGGGAGAAAGGAACCGCGGTATGCCGAAAACATTGACCCGTATGTACGCTGCCCTATCCAAAGCCATAGGCTTTCTTCCGTCAGTGCCCCGGAATCTGCTGGTCACTCTTCTGTTTTTGTGCATCGCCTATGTGGTCAGCAGCATCCTGCTGGGCCATACCGGCGCGGAAAATAACTCCGCTCTGGTTTTTGTGCTGGCGGTGGTCTGTATCTCCTCCCTGACCGACGGCTACGCATACGGCATTGCCGCCTCTCTGGTGGGCGGATTTTGTATCAACTACTACTTCATGTTCCCCTACCGGGTCTTCTCCCTGAGCTACGCGGGCTACCCGGTGGCCATGGTGAGCATGGTGGCCATCTCCTCGGTGGTGTGCGCCCTCACCTCCCGGGTCAAGCTCCAGGCCATTGAGGCCATCAAGCGGGAACAGAACACCAAAACGCTCTACGAGCTCAATGCCCGCCTCAACGAGGAGAAAAACGCCATCCAGCTGGAGGCCGACCGGGAGGCCATCCGGGGCAACATCCTGCGTGCGGTGTCCCACGACCTGCGCACCCCCCTCACCGCTATTTCCGGCGCTGCCACTGTATTGCTCTCCGCCGACGAGGTCAAAAACTCGGAGAAAAATCTCTCCCTGGTCCAGGACATCAAAAGCGACGCCGACTCCCTCATTGCCATGGTGGAAAACCTGCTGTCTATTACAAAAATTCGGGACGGCGTGATGCCTCTCAACAAGCAGGAGGAGATGCTGGAGGAGGTGGCCGGCGACGCCCTGCTCACCATCCGCCGCCGCTTCCCCGCCTACCACATCTCCATGGAGCTGTCGGAGGATATTCTCTATCTCCCCATGGAGCCCATGCTCATCAAACAGGTGATGGTCAACCTGCTGGAAAACGCCATCCGCCACTCCGGCGACCACGACCACATCCGCCTGCACCTGTTCCGCCAGGATGACTGGGCGGTGGTGGAGGTGCGGGACCGGGGAAAGGGCATCTCCCCGGAGGTGCGCCAGGCGGTGCAGTCGGGCCGCCCCCTGTCCGCCCGGCTCTCCGACGACTCGTCCCGGGGAATGGGTATTGGACTTTCTGTGTGTCAAAGCATCATCAAAGCCCACAACGGCTTCTTTGCCGCCGGCAACGACCCGGAGGGCGGAGCAGTCTTCCGTTTTGGCCTGCCACTGGAGGAAACCAACGATGAATGAAAAACGTGTGATCCTCGTCATTGAGGATGAAAAGACTATCAGCAACTTTATCTGCCGCGCCCTCACCGCCAACGACTACAAGGCCATCCCCGCCTTCAGCGGCAAGGAGGGCCTGTCCCTGTTCTTCTCCTACGGCCCTGACCTCATCCTGCTGGATCTGGGTCTGCCCGACATGGACGGCATGGACATTCTGAAGGAGGTCAGCGGCCTGCCTCAGGAGACCCCTGTCATCATCATCTCTGCCCGTGACCGGGAGTCGGAGAAGGTGAAGGCCCTGGACATGGGGGCGGACGACTACATCGTAAAGCCCTTCGGCGTCTCCGAATTGCTGGCCCGAATCCGCACCACTCTGCGCCGCAGTGACCGGCTCAAGCTGTCCCAGGGCCCCCAGAAGGATGTGTACCATATCAAGGACCTGACGGTGGACATTGCCAAGCACCAGGTGCTGCTGGACGGAGAGGAGATTCACTTCACCCAGAACGAGTTCAAGATACTGGAGCTTCTGTGCATCCACGCGGGCAAGGTTCTCACCTATGATTTCATTCTGGAGCACGTCTGGGGCCCCTACGGCGGCACCAGCAATCAGATCCTCCGGGTGAACATGGCCAACATCCGCCGCAAGCTCAAGGAGAATCCCTCCGACCCCAAATATGTCCTCACCGAGCTGGGCATCGGCTACCGGATGCTGGAAGATTGACTTTCTTATACACTGCTTTGGGCCCCGGCGCACGCTCTGCGCCGGGGCCCTTTACAACATTTTAACAGCAGAAATTCTTACATTAACGCCGCGTTTATCTCCCGGAGTCTATAATGGACTTTGTTGAACGGGTCCCCTTCCGGCCCGTCAACCGGCTTTACATAGCCAGCGTCTGAGGGTCCCTCACTTCCCTTCAGACGTCCCTCATCCAGGCGTGTGTGCCGGCGGTTTTCTTCTCTCTCCAAAACCCGGCCAGCCAAGTCCTCCACGCCCGGCATCCATCCGCGGCCCTCTTTCCGCCAAAAGAGGGCCGCCTTTTTTTGCAAAAAGCGGCCCTTCGTCCCTGCTAAGGCGGCAGCAGCACCTGGCGCAGCCTGTCCACGGCCCGGCGCTCCAGCCGGGAGATCTGCACCTGGGACACTCCAAGCACCCGGGCGGTGTTGGTCTGGGTGAGTCCCTTGTAGTAGCGCAGCAGCAGTACCTCCCGCTCCCGCTCCGGCAGCTGCTCCA
>ENA-OROH01002949-OROH01002949.1-human-gut-metagenome-genome-assembly--contig:-NODE-2949-length-12075-cov-5.878120_pt1 | contig 12075 bp, 5 predicted proteins | sample MGYA00242125_ERZ509042 | MGnify/ENA primary metagenome ERZ509042 (study PRJEB26280, sample SAMEA2338738) | human gut metagenome | biome: human gut; feature: human-associated habitat; material: faeces... | reverse complement strand
CCAGGGCCATGATCGGCGCGGTGCCGGCCTCGCCCTGGTCGATGGCGTCGTCGTCGGCGACGATGAGCCAGTAGCCACAGGGCAGCTCGGCCGCCATACCCGCGTTGAGGGGAACAGAAGCGGCACCTGCATTGCAAATCGCACAGGCGAGCCTTGCCGCCAGAGCGGTCGACATATGTCCGTCGGCATTCAGCCACTCGGCAGCCTCTTGCGCCGTCGATGCCGAGCTATCAAACCCCGTATCATAAAGAACGGGAAGGACAGCCTGACGAGCTGCATCGCTCGCCCACGCCAAGTCCGTCGCGACCTTTTGATCGGAGCCGGCTTTATCGGTAACAGTTGCCGAAAAGAGCTGGTATGCATCGTATTGCGTCGCGACGTCGCCGCTAATCGTGATGGCTCCGGCATCGGCAGCACGGGCCGTCTCGGGCGACGCTGCAAAAGCGAGGATAGTCGTCATGGCCACCATCATGACGGTCAACAAGCGGCGGTGCAGTTTACTCACGGCGACCATCTCGATCAAGACCACGGTGGCGACGAGCATGCATCCACGTCGCGGCAAAACACAACAGCGAAGCGCCGGCAAGATATGTCATAGTCAAGCCAGCCCCGCCCGCCTCAGGTAGCGTAGTCGAGTACTTGTTGGTAAAGGTCGGCGGATTCTGAGAGCCATCGTTATAGGTAACTAGGGCGTCGAGCTGGTCCGTGCCATTAGTTACCTTAACCGTGACGTTGTACACGGTCCTGTCATAGGTGATGTGATCTTTAACATGGTCGACGGCGCCCTCGGGCTCGACCTCGGAGATGGTGTAGGTATAGGTTCCCGCCTTGTTGTACTTGACGTCAAAGGAGACATTTCCCTTGTCATTATTGGTCACCGTCTGGAGCACTTTGCCCTCGGCGTCCTTAAGCGCGAACGAAAACTGCCCTTCCCTGAAGGTTCCGCCTTTAAGCACTTTCTTTGCTTTTATCGTCGCTTTGCCTTCAAGGGGCGCGTCATACACCCAAATCTCTGCATCTGACGTTATCTCCGTATTGGCATCAAGCAGAGATTTCGCCCTGTTCATGGCTTGCTCGTATTGCTCCTCGTCCGCGTTGCCCTTGAGCAGAATCCATGTTGGTTGGGCGACGCGATATCCAGCAGGCGCCGTCGTCTCCTCGAGGCAGTAAAGCTTGCAGGAAGCCATGGCGTCCGAACTCGTTCCAAAAGTCGCGTTTCCGTTAGAGTCGGTCGTTTCGGTAGAAAAAGCCGTCTTTGCGTCATCAACACCGGCGCCGCCCTGCACCTTGTCCATGTCAATCGCATAGAGTGTGAACGTGGCCCCAGCCAACGGCGCAGTAACGTCCTTTTCATCCACTTTGTGGACCACAATGCCGTACCCCGTTCCGCCTCCCGATGCGCCGGCATCTATGCCATATTCACGCTCGTGTTTCACATACCCGCCTGCAACACCTTCAAGCTGAGCCTCGTTGGAAAGGGAAACGTTACCAGACTCACCGGACAGAACTTCATATTCGACTTTCAGGTATTTCTCATCGGGAAGCCTCAACGTCAATCGCTGCTGCTTTCCAGCGCCCTCGCCAATCGAGTCAAGAGCCGTCCCGTATTTTTCTTTTGTCAGCACACGCCATTCGCCGTTATCGTGCTCAGATACGCTAAGCGACGAGGGGATAAACGTGCACTTAGAATCCATCACATCGTATAGATCGAGATAGTCGGTTCCGCCTTTTAGGTCTAGCGCCGATTCGTTAACGAAAATGGTGTAGTGAATTCGTTTGCTATTACTTACCGACGTACCGGTCTTTGACAATACGTCGTTCTTGATCTGTACGGTACCAGAGCCCGCCTTAAATTCCTTATTATCCGAGCTCGCACTCGCCGAGTTCGTAAGCTCGCCGAGGTTCTTTGATGTGTCGACCACTGACCTCTTGACAGCAGTTGCATACGTCAGCTTCACATAGCCTGTATTGTTACCCAACTTTTCCGTTGGAATCGAAAACGTAACCTCTCGACGATCAACGGCGGGCGTCAGCAAGACATCCGAATCCTCGGTTTTTTCTCTCTCATGTTCCCATTCGCGGCCGGGCACCGCCGTCCCGTAGGGATTTGAATACAAAGAATATTTAGCCGAACCGGGGATATAACTCATTCCATCAGGAAGCTCATCTTTAACAACGACATCTTTACCATTAAGCTTGCCCGCGCCATAAGATTCATCGGCAGGCGTCTTAACTCGATTGACATAGACCGTCCAGTCGACAATCCACGCACCTTTGTCGTTCGAGCCATCCACTGATTTCCAGTCAAACGCCTCAACCCACCGTGCCTGCGAGCCGTCTTCATTTATTTTTACGCTTTTCTCGACCGAAGGCTCCGTTTCGCTTTCAACATAGTAAAAAACGTAATCAGAATAGCCGCTAAACCCATCAACAGAGGCAAAGTTAGAGTACCAACCAGGAAGTGCGTCGGTCACCGTTTTATACGTAATAACCACTTCAGGGTCTTTATCCAGTGCTTTTTTGACTTTATCCATATTGGTTATTAGGATATTGCAGTTATGTTGGTTGCTCTTCTGTGACGGATCTTTGCCTCGCTCAAAGTCCCAGTCGACACCTTGGTCCAGTTTGGTATCCCCGATGGTAATTACATGTGAAGGGCCATCGGAGGTATCCGGCCCCATAGTCTGCTTCCAAGCCGCCAGCATGGTATCTTTGATAAGAATGGATGTTGGGTTTTTCGCATTTACGTAATCACGGAGCTCTACGCGTAATTGCCAAGTTGCTTTTCCGGTCCGAGATGCCTCATCCGGATTAAGCAGCGTTTTGCTAATGGTTTTGCCCGTCCAAGGACGGATGTAGTATGCGGTGCTTTCACCAGAGGGCAGACCGGAGTCTTCTTTTTTCACACTTGCCGTGTTACTAACTTTTTCGTAGGAATTCTCATCTTTCAGCTTAGTTTGATAGACGATGCAATAGGTCGCATACCGATCGCCCTCTTTTGGATTAAACGTATAGCTAAATGAATCCCCTGACTCGCTCAGCGTTCCCTCATCAATCTTTTGGTTTTCATCGGCGGTCTCGCCCTTGTAGACCGTGTAGCTGCCAATATAATCCTGCTTGCCATCGAGCTTGTCGGTAAAGGTGTAGCCAGACATATCGGCCTTGAGAGACCCCCCGTTGAGCACAACCTTCCAAGTGATGACAGACGATGTTCCGGAGCCAGCCTCTTTTTGAATCATGTCGTATTGAAACGGTTCCGACGCCCCTTTAATCGTAAGAGATTGTTGGTGATTTGCTTTTCCCCAGGTTGCTTGCACGCTATTCCTACCTTGCGTAGGTGTGCCATTAGAAAGAGACAAGTTCTTGCTAACTGTCGTTTCGTAGGTAACGGTATGGTCGCCCCGAGAAAGGTTACCTAGCGACAACGTTGCAGTTCGCTCTTCGATGCTCACGGACGAACCAAGAGGATTTCCATCGAGCTTGAAGCTGCTTTGCTCAAAGTCCAGGTAGTCACCGAGCGTATCGACCAGTTTTACATCCGTTGCGTGCGACGTAACACTCAGATTAATAGTCCAAGTTATCTTGGCATTTCCAGTACTGCTATCTTGGGAAAAGACACCTGATTTGTTTCCATCAACTGCGCCATCTTGAATCTCGATCGGCACAGTTTCGCCAACGCCTGGAAATTTCAGTTCGACTTTTTTGCCGTCATCTACATCTTTGTCTTTAAGCTCAAACTCGAAATTGACGCGCACATAGAGCGAAGAGGGATGACCGCTGAGATAGCTGGCATCGTAATTAAAAACGACCTTGTTATCCTTTATGTACCAAGTTCCCATCCTTTGTGCATTTTCGGTATCATCCGTCCTTAAGATACCGCCCTCGTTGTCGTTCACAACAATCGAGTCGGGAAAGGTATAAATCGCCTCAAGCCTTTCAGGTGTAGGCCCACAATTCTCATGAAAACGAGCTTCCATAAAACCGTAGATAGTATCGGCTGTCGTAATCGAGGGTAAGCCCTCTTGACCGAGAGGCTGCTGACGATCCTTATCGGCATACAGCCCAACCGTAACGTCCGCCGTATTCTCATCAATCGCAATCGGCGTCGGCATCGTCGCATCCTCGGCGCGCACAGGGGCTGCGCCGTGGAAAATTGCGGCGGTGAGGCTAATTAGAATGAAGATCAGGGCCGCCATACCCAGCGACCGCGAGCGGTGTGCATCCATAGTTGTCCCTTAATTCCTACAACACAGTGTGGAATACGGCGAATCGTCGGATCGAACACAAGCCCCAACATCAACGAGAACCTACCTAGCGCATTGCAAGAACCCATTGGGGAGCACCTTCTAAGACGGTTCGTCTATGCCACAATGCATAAAATATAATATAGATACCAGTCATGTAAACCGCAGGTAAAGAGGTCTTTTAATGTAATACCAGTTGGTATTTACCTGTTAACGGGTTTGCATTAAAGCAGTTATATTCTGTAGAATTATGTATATGTTTAAACAACTTAACTTTGACCGGAAAGCCGCTAGGAGGGATAACCGCCCCAGCTGTGGTGCAAACGAACCTGTCCACTGCACAAAAAGGGCGCCGACCGCGATGGTCGACGCCCTTTCTTGTTAGTCGCTATAAAGCCCAGCGCTTATTTGTTGACCTGGCCGGCGCGAACGGCAGCCTTCTTGCGGTCGGTGGCGTTGAGCAGACGCTTGCGCAGGCGGATGTTCTTGGGAGTGATCTCGACCAGCTCGTCGTCGGCGATGTACTCCAGCGCCTCCTCCAGCGAGAAGGTGCGGGGCGGCACCAGCTGAACGGAGATATCGGAGGTCGAGGAGCGCTGGTTGCCCAGGTTCTTGGTACGGGCGATATTGACGACCATGTCGCCAGCCTTGCTGCGCTCGCCCACGATCATGCCCTCGTAGCACTCGGTGCCTGGCTCAACAAACAGCTGACCGCGCTCCTGCAGCGTACCCAGGGCATAGGCAACGGCCTTCTCGGTGGTCATAGAGATCATTGCGCCGTTCTGGCGGTTGCCGATCTCGCCGGCATAGGGGCCGTACTCCAGGAAGGTGTGGTAGAACACGCCCTCGCCGTGGGTGACGTTCATGATGCGGTTCTTAAGACCCATGATGCCGCGGGTCGGAATCTTAAACTCGAGGTGCGTCACGATGCCCGAGGTATCCATGCTCGTCATGATGCCGCCGGAGGTGCCGAAGACCTCAACGACCTTGCCCGAGTACTCGTCCGGGCACTCGACGACGGCCTGCTCGACGGGCTCCATCTTGTTGCCGTTCTCGTCCTTCTTAAACAGAACGCGGGGACGGCCGACCTGGAACTCAAAGCCCTCGCGGCGCATGGACTCCATCAGAACGGACAGGTGCAGAATGCCGCGGCCCGAGACCTCGACGCCGCTCTTGTCCTCGAGTTCCTCGATCTTCATGGTCACGTTGTTCTCGGCCTCGTTGAACAGGCGCTCCTTGAGCTGACGGGCGCCCACGATGTCGCCGTCGCGGCCGACAAGCGGGGAGGTCGAAGCCTCAAAGACGATGGACAGGGTCGGCGGGTCGATCTCGATGGGCTCGAGCTCGACAGGGTTCTCGGGATCGGTGTAGACATCGCCGATATCGGTGCGGTCGATACCCACGACAGCGGCGATGTCGCCGGCGCCGACTTCCTGGCACTCGGTACGGCCCAGGTAGTCGAAGGTAAAGAGCTGCTTGACGGTGGCGGTAGCGCTGGAGCCGTCGTTCTTGACAACCAGGATCTGGTCGCCCTGGTGGATGGCGCCAGAGTACACGCGGCCGATACCGATGCGGCCGACGAAGTTGGAGTGGTCGATGGTCACGCACTGCATGGCCAGCGGGGCGTTCTCGTCAACCTCGGGCGCGGGCATGTCGTCGATAATCATATCGAGCAGCGGGTACATGTCCATGTTGCCGTCGTTGGGGTCAAGACGGGCAAAGCCGTTCATGGCGCTGGCGTAGACCACGTGCTCCATGGCGAACTCAAGCTGGTCGTCGGTGGCGCCCAGGTCGGCCATGAGGTCCAGGCAGTCGTTGTAGGCCTTCTCGGGGTTGGCGCCCGGACGGTCGATCTTGTTGATGACGATCATGATCTTAAGGCCGGTGTCGATAGCGTGACGCAGCACGAAGCGGGTCTGGGGCATGGGGCCCTCAAAGGCGTCGACCAGCAGCAGGGCGCCGTCGGCCATACGCAGCACGCGCTCGACCTCGCCGCCAAAGTCGGCGTGGCCCGGGGTGTCGATGACGTTGATCTTGACGTCCTTGTACTCGATAGAGATGTTCTTGGCGAGAATCGTAATGCCGCGCTCGCGCTCCTGGTCGTTGGAATCCAGGACGCGGTCCTCGACCTGCTGGTTGGCACGGAAGGCGTCCGTGGCACGCAGGAGCTTGTCGACCATCGTCGTCTTGCCATGGTCGACGTGAGCGATGATGGCGATGTTCCTCAGATTGTCTACGCGCATGTAGTTCCCCTATCTTCTATCTATATACAACCGGCACGCGTATGCGACCCACCCAGCAATGCAACGCTCGGCGGGAATATTGAGCCTTTTACCGAAAACTCGTTTATTTTAGCGATTTTAGATGAGAGGGGTTTCCTCACCTGCAGGTTCAGGGTCGCTCCACATAAAACCATCGCCGGCGCCCATGCCCTCATACAGCACATATGCCGAAAAACCGCTCTCGAGCGTGGTTTCGAAGAAGCTCACGAGCAGAGCATCGTGATAGCCGCCGTCAATCTCGACGCAGCCGGTGTAGCCGATGGCATAGCGAGCGATACGGCCCAGGCCCTCGTCCTTAAGACCCATCTTGTGCTCGGAGATAAAGTTGGTGGCCGCCTCGAGGCACGCCTCTTCGCCGTCCTCGTCGAGCGCCGCCAGATAACGGTTGGAAGCGGCGTCCTCAATTGCCACGACCACGCCAGGGTTTTCACCGGCGGCAAGGTCGTCCAAGAACGCGCCGATCAGATCGCACACCATGGCGTCGAGCTCGGCGGAGACGTTACCGGCGTCCTGCATATCCTGTGCCATCTTTAGACCTTCCCATCGAGTCTGGCGTCGTTACAGTTCTTGTGCCTCAGCAGCGATCTTAGCGGCAGCGTCGCGGGCGCGCATCATATCCATCGCGCGCTTGTCGAGTACCTTGATCTGACTGGTCAGCATGACCGCATCGACCACGCCCCAGATCATAAGGCCCGTAGAGATCGAAAACCCAAGCGCACCAACTGTACCACGAAGGCGCGAACAGATTGCCGCGACAAGGGCGGAGACGACAACCATCTTGATAAACGAGCCGCGGCGTTCGCGAAGCGTGCGGGCCTGCGTCACATAGGCAATGCGAGCCGCCTCAGAAGCCTCCGAGCGCATCTGGGCCTCGCGCGCAATGGTCGCCGCCTCAGCCGACATACCGCCGGCCATCAGCGAACGCTCCGCAGCCTGGACGCCCCGCATTTAGAAGTCATCGGGGGAGAGCGTATGGACGAACTCGTCGAACTTCTCGAACTCTTGCTCGTCGTCGACTTCCTCGGCATGGGCAGAAACGGTGCCCAGGCGATTCATGATGTCGTCTTCAACGAACATGGGGGCATTACTGCGTACGGCGAGGGCGATGGCGTCGCTCGGACGCGCATCGATCTTATGCTCGTTGCCATCGGCCAACACGACAACCGTCGCGTAAAACACGGGCGGCTCGGCGCGAACGATTTCGATGCGTTCGAGCTTGGCACCCAGGGCACCAACAGTATCGAGCAACAGGTCATGGGTAATCGGGCGCTCGGCGCGACCGCTATCGATGCCGCGGCTGATGGCAGCAGCTTCAAACGAACCAGTCTGAATGGAAAGGGAACGCAGTGGCGCGGGCGAGTCCGATTTGCTGCAGCGCTCGCGAAGCACGATAAGCGATGGCACGGGACCGGCGGCCATGACGATGGTCTCTATGTCGACACGAACCATGGAACACCTCCGGTACGTAGCGGTTAACACGCGGCAGTCCGCCGCATTGAATAGCTATACTACCCAAACTTTCGCACAGCACACAAAACCAAAATGAGATTTATCGCAGACAAGAAAAAAGCCCCGAGGCAATGCCCCAGGGCTCTTCACAGTTTTGATGGTGGACCTGACAAGATTCGAACTTGTGACCTCCCGGTTATCAGCCGGACGCTCTAACCAACTGAGCTACAGGTCCATCGCGCAAGGGATATATTAGACGAGTCGTTACGCGCGCGTCAACAACTTTTTTTGAAAATCTTTGAAGGGTGTTCGCCCCGGTCGCACGGCGGCATGTGAAGTCGCCTACTCGGACAGTCCTGACTCGCACAGAGAGCACATTAAGTGCTCTCTGGCTCGTGCGGAACTCGCGATCGACTTCACATGTCGCCGTGCGACCGGGGCGAACACGAGTCCCAAGGTTTTCAAAAAAGCGGTCGGCGCGCAGTGCGCCGACCGCCGATATATGGGGTCTGATATTTTCTACCAGCCAGGACCTCTTACTCGTCGAGGAGATCTTCTGGCATGTCGTTGCCGTCGCCTAGATCGACAGGGGTTTCTTCGGAAGCAGAGCCGTTTTCTGTGGCTTCGCCTTCGGGCTTTTCCTTGGCTGCCGTCATGCGGGCGACAGCGCATACGCGGTCGTTGTCGTCGACGGTCATCATCTTGACGCCCTGGGTGGCGCGGCCGGTCTGGCTGATCTCGTCGGTCTTGACGCGAATGACCGTCGCGCCCTCCGTCACGATGAACAGCTCGTGCTGCGGGCCCACCGTCTTCATGGCCGCGAGGTTACCCTTACGCTCGGTCATTTGAATGGTGTAGACGCCCTGACCGCCGCGATTCTGCTCCGGGTAGTCCGCGACCGGCGTGCGCTTGCCGTAGCCGCGCTCGGTGATGACGAATAGATCGCCGTTGCCGTTAGTGACTTCCATGCCCAGAACGCTCACGCCGTCCTTCAGACCGATACCGCGAACGCCGCTGGTATCGCGGCCGGTGGCGCGCACCTGCTCCTCGGAGAACATGATCGCCTTGCCCGCGGTGGTGGCCAGGATAATCTTGTCGCCCTCGCGCACGCGGCGCACGTTCAGCAGCGCGTCGTCGTCACGCAGGTTGATAGCGATCAGGCCGTCGCGACGGCTGCGGTCATATGCGCTCATCACGGTCTTCTTGACCATGCCGCTCTTGGTGGCAAACATCAGGTACTCGTCGGCCGGGAACTCGCGGCAGCTGATGACGCTCGCGATCTTCTCGCCTTCCTCGAAGGGCAGCAGGTTGACGATCGCGGTACCGCGCGCCTGGCGCGTACCCACCGGCAGCTCGTGCACCTTCAGGCGATAGACCTTGCCCTTGCTCGAGAAGAACAGCACGTACTCGTGCGTGGACGCGATGAACATCTCGTCGATAACGTCGTCCTCTTTGAGGTTGACGCCCGATACGCCCTTGCCGCCGCGCTTCTGGGCGCGGTAGGCAGCCACCGGGATACGCTTAACGTAGCCGGTATGGGTGATGGTCACGACCATATCCTCGTCGGCGATGAGGTCCTCGACATCCAGGTCCTTCTCAACCTGGCTGATCTCGGTGCGGCGCTTATCGCCGAACTTCTTGGAGATCTCGCGCATCTCTTCCTTGATGACGCCCAGGATCTTCTCCTCATGCGCCAGCAGGTCCTCGTAGTAGGCGATGGCGCGGCGCAGGCCGTCCAACTCTTCTTGGATCTTGTCGCGCTCCAGGCCGGTCAGGCGGCGCAACTTCATCTCGAGGATGGCCGTGGTCTGCTCGGGCGTAAAGCCAAAGCGCTCGATCAAGCGGCTGCTGGCCTCGGAGTCGGTCTGCGAGGAGCGGATGATGCTAATGACCTCGTCGATATGGTCGAGAGCCATCAGATAACCCTCGAGGATATGCGCGCGGGCTTGGGCCTTCTTAAGGTCGAAGCGGGTGCGGCGGGTGACGACGTCGACCTGGTGGTCGATGTAGTGCTGCAGCATCTCACGCAGGCTCAGGCATTTGGGAACGCCGTTGACGAGCGCCAGGTTGTTGGCGCCAAAGGTCGTCTGCAGCGAGGTGTACTTATACAGGTTGTTGAGCACGACCTGCGGAATGACGCCCTTCTTGAGCTCGATAACCAGACGGATGCCCTTCTGGTTGGACTCATCGCGCATATCCGAGATGCCCTCGATGCGCTTGTCGTTGACGAGCTGGGCAATCTTCTCCTGCAGGGTGCCCTTGTTGACCATGTAGGGAATCTCGGTGAAGACCAGGCGACTGCGACCGGTCTTGGTGGACTCAACGTGTGCCTTGGCGCGCACGGTAATGGAGCCGCGGCCGGTCTCGTAGCTCTGCTTAATGCCGGCGCTGCCCATGATGATGGCGCCGGTGGGGAAGTCCGGACCGGGCATGATCTGCATGAGCTCGTCGACGGTGGCGTCGGGGTTGTCGATCAGGTAGCAGGTGGCCTCGATCGCCTCGGTGAGGTTATGCGGAGCGATGTTGGTGGCCATGCCGACGGCGATGCCCTGGCTGCCGTTGACCAGCAGGTTGGGGAAGCGCGCAGGCAGCGCCACGGGCTCGGCGAGTGATTCGTCGTAGTTGGGCTGCCAGTCGACGGTATCCTTCTGCAAGTCACGCAGCAGTTCCATGGCGGGCTTTGCCAGGCGGCTCTCGGTGTAACGCATGGCGGCGGCGCCGTCGCCGTCGATGTTACCGAAGTTGCCGTGACCGTCGATGAGCGGCGTGCGCATGGAGAACCACTGTGCCAGGCGGACCATGGCCTCGTAGACCGCGGAGTCACCGTGCGGGTGGTACTTACCGATAACTTCGCCGACCGTCCAAGCTGACTTCTTGTGCGGGCGGTTGGGGTAGATGCCGCTCTCGTTCATCGCGTACAGAATGCGGCGGTGCACCGGCTTTAAGCCATCGCGCACGTCCGGTAGGGCACGCGCCGTGATAACCGACATTGAATACTCGATGAACGATTGCTTCATCTCGCGACCGAACTCCGAAATCTGGAGCTGGCCGCCGTTGATATCCTCGCCGGCCGAGGCGCCGCGATCGACTTCGCCAAAGCTCTCCTCGAGCTCGGCGTCGTCTTCTTCCTCATCATCATCGGCATCGGGGTTATAGGCGTCCGGATCGCCGTCCTCGCCCTGCTCAGCACGGGCAAGCAGGCGCTTCAGATCATCGGGCATACCGGCATCGCCGGCCTCGTCCATACCCTCGTTATTGTTGATATCGTCTGCCACGTTACCTCCTCTTAAGCGTCAAGGAAACGCGCGTCATGCGCATGTTTTTCAATGTACTCGCGGCGATAGCCGACCTCGGAACCCATCAGCTCGCGCACGGCGCGGTCTGCCACCACGGCGTCCTCGATCGACACGCGCTGCAGGATGCGGGTCTTGGGGTCCATCGTCGTCGAGGCAAGCTGCTTGGGGTCCATCTCGCCCAGGCCCTTGTAGCGCTGGACGGTATAGCCCTTGCGCTTTTTGGTGATCTTGCCGTCCTTGGCCTTGCCGTCCTCGTCGTTATCGTCGGGGTTCAGGCCCAGGCTCTGGATGGTGTCGCGCAGGATCTCGTCTTCGGGCTGGCGGCCGTTGGGATACACGTAGTGGATCTTGTTGCGCACCTTAATGCCAAAGATGGGCGGGCAGGCAACATAGACGTAGCCGGCATCGATCAGCGGACGCATGTACTTGTAGAAGAACGTCAGCAGCAGGATGCGGATATGCGCGCCGTCGACGTCTGCATCGGTCATGATGATGATCTTGTGGTAGCGCGCCTTGGTGATATCGAAATCGCCGCCGTCGCCGGCACTCGTCGTGACGCCGCAACCGATCGCGGTAATCAGCGACTGGATGGTGTCACTCGAGAACGCGCGATGGTCACCAACGCGTTCGACGTTCAAAATCTTGCCGCGCAGGGGCAGAATCGCCTGGATGTCTCGGCGGCGGCCGTCCTTGGCCGAACCGCCTGCCGAGTCGCCCTCTACAATGAAGAGCTCGGTCAGCTCGGCATCGCGCACCGAGCAGTCGGCGAGCTTACCGGGCAGGGACGCCGTCTCGAGCAGGCTC
>ENA-OROH01002941-OROH01002941.1-human-gut-metagenome-genome-assembly--contig:-NODE-2941-length-12107-cov-2.200631_pt1 | contig 12107 bp, 10 predicted proteins | sample MGYA00242125_ERZ509042 | MGnify/ENA primary metagenome ERZ509042 (study PRJEB26280, sample SAMEA2338738) | human gut metagenome | biome: human gut; feature: human-associated habitat; material: faeces... | reverse complement strand
GTCCTTCCGTGCGGATTTTTGAACCTGTACCGCTGACGGTCCAAAAAGTCATGGATATAGAAAGGGGTCAGTTACTGATCGAGGCGGACAACAAAGTTGAAATGCAGAAATTTTTAAATCGATTTCAGCCGGAAGCTCTTTCTCTAAAAGAGAAGGGTTCTTGGTATATCGATGTTGACCCATTGAATTATTAGTATGGATAGAAAAGATTTTGAAATTATGGCCCCGGTGGGGTCTCGCGAGTCATTGGCTGCGGCCTTTCAGGCCGGAGCAGATTCTGTTTACTTCGGCATCGGAACGCTGAACATGCGTTCAAAATCAGCCAATGAGTTTACGATCGACGATCTCAAAGAGATTGCTTCGCTTTGTGCCGAACGAGGCGTGAAGAGTTATTTAACCGTGAACACGGTTATTTACGACGAAGATTTGCCGCTGATGAGACAAATCGTCGATGCGGCAAAAGAAGCCAAGATATCTGCGGTGATCGCCTCGGATGCTGCCGTTATGATGTACTGCAGGCAGCAAGGGGTAGAAGTTCACCTTTCCACGCAGCTCAATATTTCCAACGTGGAGGCGCTGAAGTTTTACAGCCAGTTCGCTGATGTCGTGGTTTTGGCAAGAGAACTGAATCTTCGCCAGGTAAAACGAATTTACGATGAGATTCAGCAGCAGCGCATTACGGGGCCTAGAGGCGACCTAATCAGAATTGAGATGTTCTGTCACGGTGCTCTTTGCATGGCCGTGAGCGGCAAATGCTACCTTAGCCTGAATAACGCAGGAAAGAGCGCAAACCGAGGTGCCTGCATGCAGACGTGCCGCCGCGCTTACATCGTCAAGGACAAGGAGCGCGATGTCGAGCTGGAAATTGACAACCAGTACATCATGTCGCCAAAGGATCTGAAGACAATCGGCTTCATGGATCAGATGATCAAGGCCGGTGTCCGCGTCTTTAAGATCGAAGGCCGTGCCCGCGGACCTGAGTATGTCAGAACTGTCGTGGAAGCATATGACCAGGCGATTCGCCAAGCCTTAACGGGCGAATGGAATGAAGCAATCAGCAAGAGCTGGGACGCTCAGTTAGCGACTGTTTATAACCGCGGTTTCTGGGGCGGTTACTATCTTGGTCAGACCATGGGCGAATGGAGCAATCGTTACGGCTCACAGGCGACCGAGAGAAAGATTTATGCGGGAAAAGGAATTAAGTATTTTGCCAAGGCTCAGGTTGCCGAATTTTTGGTGCAGGCGACTGAACTTAATGCCGGAGATAAGCTTCTCATTACCGGTCCGACGACAGGTGCAGTCTATGCCACGCTTGATAATCCCTACGTAGATGAAAAACCGGTGGAAAGGGTCTTAAAGGGAGAGCACGTCACGTTCAAACTTAAGGAAAAAATTCGAGAGAACGACAAGCTCTATATCTTGAAATCGGTCGTAAGCGAGGATCTGTAAAAGCTTCCTGAGATGGCGCACCCGGCGAGAACCTACTTTTATTTAAAATCAATTAGATAAAAATAATATCTTCTCTTTAGGTACACTTTCGGGTGCACTTTAAGCAAAGTGCTGCAGACTAATCTAAATTTCAGCTCAAGAGGTCTTTTTAGGATTGCTAGGTTGAAGCGGATCTTTTAGGTTGAATTGCGAATCATCGAACTTTTATTATTCTACCGAAGCATTCATCTTGTCTCTTAGATAAAATAACATTAAAAATCATTAGGTTATTTAACCTTAAGTGAGACAAGATGAATACGAGATAAAGGCGGGAAGTGCTCTCAAAGTTCGGTCTTATCTACTACCCCATCTATGAGCCGCAAGACATCCGTCAGGTAGCATATAGTCAATTTCCGCCCCTTGATCGTCTTTCTTGTCGGTCTTTTAGGCTCACCTTTTTCATCTCTCCAAAGGCCGAGAGCTGCGAACTTCCTACCCAGTACTATTTCAGAAAGTTTGTTCTCGTAGAACATCCGATCCCTATGTGCTAATTGAGCGCATAGATCTTTAATACTTAGCTCCTCGACATTTAACTCTCTAAAAATATTTATGATCTGTAGAAGCAGTTCCTGATCTTCGGATGGAATTTTGACCTCACTTTCTTTACTTAGAGCGCACTTAACAACTCTCTCCCTCCAGTTAGGCTTTGGAGGGATTGATTTGTCATAGTCATATAAGGCCTTATTCAAGGGTAAATTGTTCTTTTTTGAAAATACTTGGATGTCAGCGATGTCTGCTAATGCTATTAAATTTATCCACTTCTGTTTTTCTCTTCCATGAAGACCGAATGTTAGGTTTGTGTCTGAGTACCAAAAAAGTCTTTGTTGGAAGGCAATGGATAAATCCTCTACGGCTCTCTTAATTTTCCTTTTTATTTCAAGGACACGGGCAATAGTTTCGGGACGATCTTTGTCTAAAAGATAGTCGCTAACTTTCGCCAGCTCCGTTGCCGCCGCTCTTCTTAGGTTGATGAAAATGCAACGGCTACTGGTCGTTTTATCTAAGACCATTGTCAACTGAATTCCTATAATGCATTTTGGTCCGGCAACGGAAAAAAATTCAACTTCTCTTTTGCCGTCCTGATTTTCCCCTGATGTTCTGGCTACTTTTGCGCCCCTACTAACTCCAGAATTCAACGTATGAGTCAGTTCTGTGTATGCAGGTTTTTTGATGTATTGGTCTAATTCATCAAGAACTAGAGTCGGAGAATATTTATCGCATATCCTAAAGAGGGACGACATTGATGGTGCCAGAAGATAACAACCCTTTCGACTTAGCCTAGAAACCAACTCACCAAGAGGACTCTTGGCACAGCCTTCAAATGGAGCTGTAATCGCTAATATTGGGTAATACGTCGCGAAACTGTTGAACCACGAATGCACGATCCACAAGACGCAACTAACTACATCGCCATCCGAAATAACGAAAAATTTTCGAATGATTCTCTCTATAAGGTTAAAGATCTCAACGAGATCGACTTCCTCCGGCCATTTTTCGATTTCTTGTGCCCAAAGTGGCAGATCTTTACCTTTCACTTCCAGCAACATCTGAGATTTTTCCCAAAATTTTCGAAGGTCAGCCGAAGTGATCCCGTATTTTTTCGTCAATTCCCTTTTTCGGAAAGGGAATTCGTCAGGTTTCAAAGAAAGTAATTCTTCAAGCAAGATATCCTTCTTGTGACCCGCTGAATCACTGAGTTTTATGTCCTTCGGGCTCTCGCTTTGCGTCAAAGGAGAGTTTTCTAAGTTAAAATGAACACGTTCTGATTTCTGAACAACTTTAACTTCAGTTAAGGGCGCTTTCTCGGGCCATAAGAGAGCGCCTTTCCCGTTCCTCTGTTTCATTCCCAGCTCCTATTTATCTTTTCTGAGACGTGGCTTATAACCCAGTTGTAGATATCGAAGACCTTGTAGAGTACAAGGGTTGAAGAAAGTCTGTACGCTTTGGGGAAGTCAGGCCTCCTTTGCAGTTCACTCACTGCTGAACGACTAAGAGGAATTCCTCCCATACTCAAATATGATTGCAATGTTTTCGGACGCATGAAACCCATTGCAATTTCGTTCTGCATTTCTGTTGATAGGTTAGTATTGACGATTCTGTCGGTACGGAATGGAGGTGCTTTAGATTTAGTGTCGTTCATGGTTTACTCCTTGAAATTCTAAGTTTTTGACTTAGAGTTGTTGCTAAAAAGTTTCTCAGCGTTTATCTGAATATTGAGATTCGATTCATCTTGGTTTGTTTTAAGCGAATTCCAGAGGAGATTTGGTTTAGAGATGCTCTAAAAAAGAGGTCTCGGTAAACAAAATTTGTAATTTCAATTCAGGATCTCCACTTCTACTCTTAATAATCGATATTGACGCCGCGTGAGGCCCCTTAATTCAATTTTTATCCTCGTTCCTTTTCATGTAGGGGAAGAAATTGAAATTTGGAACTTCAACTTCATAAGTTTTTCTTTTCTTGCCTTCTTTAAGTTCAGAGTTGTTTGGAATAAGAACGTTAAGAAGGTATTGTGGATTCGTTTTAATTTGTGTCGCTTCTGTCTTAGAGATTCTCCAGAGATCAGCCATCATCTTTTTGATTGTTTCTGTGGATTCTGCTTTTGGATTCTTAAGAAAGATTGAAAGACATTTCCACAATAACTTCTGTGAATATCCATCCTTGGTGGGAGGTGGAAATTCGCCGTTCCTGATGTGATCTTTTAGGCAAGGAACGCTGCAGCCAAGAATTTCTGAGACTTCTTCTAATGAAAAATGAATCTTTACTTTCCCGTGATGAAGAATGCACAAGTCGATCTTATTTTCAAACGACGGCTTGTCGTTGACGACGTGTGTGATTTGTGTCCTTATTAATTCTTCTTCTTTATCTGTTAGCTTGTTCTTTATCTTTCGATCAATAAGGAAATTGGCACGTCCTCGTTTTTGTTTGTAACAAGTTCTAAGTCGTCTTAGTATCAATATGGAGTCGAGGTTTTCCAGAGGTGAGCCAGAAGAAGACTTATTTTGAATCTGGATGAAGACGAGGATTTTATTCATGGTGGACCTCCTCTTTAGCAAGGGAGGTGCCACAATCTAAGTTCGATTTATAACAGTTATTACGGGGCGCCCCCTCTGGGTCAGGGTCAGCTGACTTTTTAGTACCCTGTTTTTTTCTACTTGATGACGAATAACGACATTCCCTTGAATGCTTGAGAGTCTTGAAGGTTCTTGGAGATAGATTTTGATTGCCTTGAAGAGAAAGGAGGTAAAGGGGGAATCTGCAATGCAAATAGAAGGGGGGCTTGCACTTAAGGATCTTGGGAATCTTGAAACCGAAGAACTCGAGGAAAAGTACAAATGAGGGCCTATGCATTATCTTTGCGGCTCGACAAGCGAAAATGCCGGCTGGCAAAAAAGATAGTACGTAGCTAAAAAGGGCTCCATTAATGTCGGATTCGTTAATTATGTTATTAGTTAAGCAAAATCCTGTAAATAAAAAAGCAAAACCACAAAATTTTTCTGCTGCAACTTTTATTTGAACAGGATCTTCCCCCTTCAATAACTCATAGGTTAAGCGACGTAGCGATTCGAATGGAACAAGAAGAAGCTGTGAAAAAGGTCTACCTACATACTTAGCAGACTGACTAGCTCGGAAAACGCTAATGAAAAAAACCCAACCTAATAAACACACCATAGAGCTTGGGTAGAGAAAAAGAAAATTAGTTAGAGGGATAGATAGGAGGATTGAAAAAAGCAGTGAACCTATGGCAATCCATTCAGCTTTATTTTTTTTGGTTTGAGAGTACATTACTTAGTTCTAGATAGTGCCTGTTTATTTTTTCTTATATTAAGGAACGGTTTCATTATTTCAATATCAAGAAATGTTGTGAGGGTTATCCCTTGTTGCACGGCGGCATAGAAATGGTCATTACTATGCCGCCGAATGGCACTAACACCTTGTCCCATTTTGCATTTCCTCAACATTTCTTGAAAATTTCTTTTCCATTTTGTACTCCTATCTTTTGGAACGAAAGCAAAAAGAAACGCCCACTCCTTTTTAAGGGGCTAAAAAGGTTTTATATCCTCTCGGAAGCTAGGAGAGCTTAATCTCGTTTCGTCGTGACTTTCACTGGTTGGCAACTCCGTGGATTTTTCTCATTATTTCCGCTGGCTTTTCGCAAATTTCCGTGAGTGTTCTTTAATTTCTTAGATTTTGGCTTCAGGTTTCTTTCTTTTTGGCTTTGTCTCCCCGGCCTAAATCAACCGAGGCCGGAGGCCGAGGGTGATTTAGGCCGGGGAGACAAGTTTTTTTTTACTTCATAACCTTTTCACGTTTTTCACGCATTGAAGGTCCTTTAAGTTCCAACCTATGACTGCCGTTTGCAATGCGATCCATCATGGCATCCCTTTGATCACCTCTTCCTCCGATATACTCGTACCATTGATCAAACGGGTACTGACTGGAGATGATTAGACCTCGTTTATTCCAGCGTCGGTCGAACAGCTCTAACATAGCCTCTCTTACCTCATCTTTCGCCTTTAAAAGATTGAAGTCGTCAAGCCCGATAAGGTCATAGCGGTCCAGCTGATCTGCTAATCGGCTGAACCGCTTCTCGTCGACGGCAATTGCTATGTCCTCCATTAAATCTCGAGTTTTTACATAACGGCACCTGTATTGGCGTTCTGCTGCGGCCTTAATAAGACTCTTCATGATCCAAGTTTTGCCGGTTCCCGACTTGCCTGTGATCAATATCCAGGAAGGTTCCTCTGCAGCGAGCCATTCGCATCTGGCCAGCTCCCGCACGTAGCTTTCATCCATACCTCTGTCCGGAGTAAAGATAGTGTTGTCGAGACCAACCATGCTGTCGCTGATTCCACTCTCTTTAATGCGCCGCTGGATTCTTTTTTGTGTTCTGCTGTCCAGTTCTGCTCTGAGTATCAGAGCAACACGATCACCGAAGTCCAACTTCATTGCATCAGGATCTCCAAGCTGCTGTTCATATGCTTTAAAAGCTGCCGGGAGTTTCAAATCGGTAAATACTTTTGCGACCTCTGCCGCATCAATTTTCATTGTCATCACTACTCCTATTTTTTATTGATTGAAGCGGTCTTTGTAATACTCAGCTCCTCGCACTGAACGGCAATCGATAACATCTAAAGTTGCCCCATGTTTGAGCCGTTTCTTTTTATATCTAACCCCTTCGATTTGTTCCACTTTCTGCAGAGCATCGCGGTACCCCTTGAAGCTGATTATTGTTTTCTTCAAGAGATCCTCGTAAACCTTATCCATGAAGTCTTTCTCGTATTTTTTGCTCAGTGATAAGAACCCTTTTAGGTGCCTAACCGCCATGCTGTTATTCGGTTTGGCGAGCCGTTTTGCAACTTCCCATGCCTTGTCTCCTAATTGAACCCTAATTCGATCCAGCAATTCCTCTTTGTTTTCAACGAGATACTTCAAGTCCTGAGGTATTAACTCCTTCCTTTGAGGCTCGGGCCCGTCGCTTGGATTTCGGATCTTTGTCGTAGTAAGGATTTCTCCGTCGGAAGGATCAATGAAGGAGATCTCTTTTATTTGGGTGTCTACCTTTACCAGCAGCTCCTTTCCAACATATCCCCACGGAACGTTATATCAGACGTTGCCTAATCGGATCTGGTTGTTGGGGCGTACCTTTCTGCTCATCACCTTACTGTGCGCTGAGTACTCAATCAGCGGAAGCGGTCGCAGCAGGTTTCTCTCTTCCTCCTTGTATCGACTGAATCGGCTGCTTCCGGGCCGCTCAATCAACTCTGACTTATTAAGCTGAACGAGCAACGGCTCGATTGCGCTGTTTATTTCCTCAATGCTGAAGAAGCTGCGCTTGTTAAGATGATTCAGAATTCTGTCTTGGAACTGCTTAACGGCGTTTTCGACCAGAGCCTTATGCCGGCTTTTACCCGGTTCAACTGCGTATCCGAGGGTGTTGTAGTAATCGCAGAAGTTACTAAATTCCGGCGCAAGGTCAGGGTCATACTTGTCTGCGTTTTTAACCAGAGGAGTAGAGTTATCAAGCCAGGTTTCGTCCGTGACCCCATCGAAGTAATGGAACATCTTGGTAATTCCAGTCAGCCAGTCTTCTCTGGTTTGGCCGTTTGTAGCAGTGCAGAAGATCAATCCGCTGTAGCAAAGCACTCCGACGAAGATCTGTGCGGTTTTAACCGAACCGTCGTTTTTGTTTCTCCAGCACACCCCATCCCCGCTGTAATCGATCATGCACATGTGGCCCGGAGTAAAGCTGTTCAGTAAACAGACATCTTGGAGCTCCTTGGAGGCTAGCTCTTTCGTTCGTTTTAACTCTCGATAAAAAGTTGCTTTGCTAACAGGCTCGCAGCCTTCTGGAACTGAAGCCAGATATTGCAAGTAGACGTTCTGGACTGTCATTTTCGGAGCCGAGGCCTTTACAAGAAGATCCTCGTAATCGGGCAAGATGACGTTTTGACGGGACCAGCTGCGCGGCCGGAGTATTTCTTCGATGTCTTGCTCGGATAATGACCGTAAATTCTCCGCAGTGAGATTGTTTTGCTTGGCTTTCTTGAGCCACTCATTGATCGTAGACGAGGGAGCAAGAAGCTTCTTCGAGATGGCAGAAGTCGTAACTCCTGCCTCCTTGAGACGTATTGCCTCAATAACTATTTCAGTTTTATATTTCATAAAATTTCCTTTAAAAACTGTCGGTTGACAGCAAATAAAGGATAATTCGCCCTCGGAACTTTAAGAAGGAACAGCGGAAGTCTTAGAAACGGAGCCAGACGACGGAGCCATTCTCAAACTTTTAACTTTGAGAAGGATTGAGGGCAATTTGAAATGAAACAACGACGTTTTTAGATTTAACGGCGGTCGGAAGATAAAGCTTGACGCAACTCAAAGAAAAAGCAACAAAAGGCTGAAATTCGTCAGCGGAAATTTTAGAGTCAGTCAAAGATGCGAGGCCAAAGGAAAAATCCTAGAAAAGCTGTCCAACCCTTTGAGAACAAAAAGCGGAAGATTGATATTTTCAAAAATTATGAAGCCAACGGTGTTGAGAAAATTCAGCGGAAATTAGAGATTTTTTCTACATTAATTTCAAAAAAATCCAGTCAGGACACGAGGTTATAAGGCTCCCAATATCGTTAAGTTCCGTCCGCTTAGCCAAGAATCCTCCTAAAATTCGAGCTATGGCTACGAAGGATAAAAGAACGGAACAGCTGTTTTCTTTGATCAGAAACGGCGCGCAATTAAACGTTTGGGACCAAATCGAACTCGTTTGGCGTTTGAGCCTGCCTGCGATTTTTGCTCAGATTTCTTTCGTGATGGTCCAATACATCGACACAGCAATGGTCGGTCACCTCGGAGCAAATCCCGCTGCCTCCATCGGTCTGGTTTCTTCATCCCTCTGGCTCGTATGGGGGCTTATTACCTCCGTTACAGCAGGTTTTACAGTTCAAGTCGCACAAAGAATCGGCGCAAAACAATTCGATGAGGCCCGATCTGTACTCCGGCAATCATTGTTTGTCGGCGGCCTTATCAGCATAGCAATTGCTGTTGTCGGTGTTGCTCTTTCCCCCTATGTTCCGCCATGGCTCGGGGGCGCCCCTGAACTGTATGCCGACGCTAAAACTTATTTCGCCATATTTTGTCTCGGTACCCCTGCCGCCTTCTTAGGCTTTGTTGCTTCAAGCATGCTGAGAAGCACGGGAAATGTGAAACTTCCGAGCATGATCAACATCGGAACGTGCTTCTTGGACGCTATATTTAACTTACTGCTTATCTTCCCGACTGCCACTTACAAGATTCTGGGGCTCAGCATTAAGGTTCCCGGAGCCGATCTTGGTGTCGCTGGTGCAGCCTTAGGAACGATTCTGGCAGAATTGGTCAGCACGTGCCTGCTGCTTTGGTTCCTTGTTGTGAAGTCCGACAAAATTGCCCTCGTCGGCCATCCGGGCTCTTTCCTTCCTGAGATATTCTGTATGAGAAGAGTCCTCAGAATCGGTTCGCCTATAGCTGTTGAAAGAATGGCAATGAGCGGAGCGCAAATCGTGACGACGATGATTGTGGCCCCCCTGGGTCCTCTGTCTTTGGCAGCCCATTCTTTTGCCATCACTGCTGAGAGTTTGTGTTACATGCCGGGTTACGGAGTTGCTGATGCAGCATCCACCATCGTAGGACAAAGTATCGGAGCAAAACGGCCGGATATGGCAAGAAGATTTGCCAAGATCAACGTCATCATGGTGATGGTCATCATGTCGGCTATGGGTGTCGTGATGTATTTAACAGCGCCTTGGATGATCGGCTTTATGACAACGAATCAGAACATTATCGAGCTGGGCTCGAGCGCTCTGAGAATTGAAGCATTTGCCGAACCGATGTTTGCCGCTGCTATTGTGAGCTGCAGTATTTTTGTGAGTGCCGGCTTCACATTGTTCCCGAGCCTTATGAATTTAGGAAGCATGTGGCTCGTCCGTATTCCGATGGCTTATTACCTTGCCTCTCGGATGGGATTAGACGGTGTTTGGGTCGCTATGGCCTTTGAATTATGCTTCAGAGGCGCGATTTTCCTCATCGCTCTTTCAAGGTTTGATTTTTCAAAACGTCGCGGCATAGAGGATTAAGAGACAGCCACCTGGTAGGAAAGCAGAATGCCGGGCGAGCCCGGCATTCTTGAATTCTCAACGCTGGTTGAGTTCAGTTTTAGACTGCTACTTCAAAGTGATCAGAACATTGTGATTCAGAACCTTGAAGCCGTCCTTATCGACAATCAGACCGCGAACGTCATTGAGCGATTCAGGAAGTGCAAAAGCTTTTTCGATTACTTCACTCTGAGGATCGATCTCAAAAATGCAGTTGTAGTTCTTGCTCACGGCATACAGCTTGCCTTCGTAAACAGCCATACCGGTGACATACAGTTCGCCTAAGCTGCGGCCGTCTTTCAAGAGGCTGGTCTTTGGTGTGAATTCACCGGATGTGACCATGTCCTTCATGAGCTGTTTGCTAATAACAAACGTCTTATGGTCGCGGTTGTTCGGGACGGTAGCCATATAGTTGTACGTACCGTCGGAAGTAGAGCTCAAAACATGATTGAACTTAGACCGAACGGTATCAACACGGCCGCGTCCGAATGAGAAGAAGTGGTCTTCACCTTTGACGAAGTCAGAATATCTGCCGACGAGCTGCTTGTCAGGATCATTCGTCACGCTCTTTTCGAACTTCATGAAGCTCTTGTTAGAGCCCATGAGGATGTATTTGCCGTTGTTCCAAGGAATAATGCCGACCGTCGGATCAATCGTGGCGGAATACAGCGGATCCATTTCGAACTGATCGACAATCTTGAGCTCAGGATTCAGGAAGAAAACATTGTTTTTAGAACTGACAACGTATTCTCCGTTAATGAAGGTCAAACTATTCAACGGCTGACGAATTCCGATCTTTTCCTCTGAAACAATTCGAAGTGCTTTCTCTGTTTTCAGAGGTCCCTCTGACGCTTTGTGGTTGAACGAAATGCCTAGCTTCTCTGCGTTTGGAGCAAATGCGAAATCCGGAGCTTTCACATCTCGCTTACCCAAGAAACTGATGGTTTTGAAATGTCCGTCCATTCCTGAGCTGGTATGAATAATATGTTTCGGATCCCAAGAGAACCGAATCGGATCACCCTGACCATAGTTAGGAGGAAATCCCGTCGAAACAGCAGCCTGAAGGCAATTAGAAGCGAGAACAATAGCAGATAGGAAAAAACAAAGTTTTCCCCACCAATTCAGGGTGCGCCAATTATTACCGTTTTCGCTCGCCGGACCTAATACTTTAGGTGCAAAAAAGAACATAACTCCGAGAAGAATAATGACGGCCCAAAAAACAACCTCAGCCCAAAAATATGTATGAACACCAAGGACCATTAAGTCAAAGCCTTGATCCAAATCTCGGGCTAAGTGCGGAGCGATATGACGGAAAGATTGCCAAAGACCCACACCGGTGAAAATAAAGAGAGAGGCTATGTACTTGGGTTTAAATCCGTAACGAACAATGAAAAAAGCACACAGCGCAATGAAAATCATCGCAATTCGCTGTCCCCAACAAAGCGTACAGGGAGAATCGCCGAGGATATACCCGAAAACCATGTTGGCAATGCCGACCGGAAAAAGAAAAACAATGGCTGCAGCAGTGCAGAGAAGGAAATAGAAGAAAGTGTCTCTTGAGGTATCTAAAGAAATATTTTTGTTTTCTGACATTCGATGTCTCCTACAGATTCATGTTGCCTAACAGAGCACCGGATGTATGGCCGACATATAGGTAAATCATAAGAAGCCAGCCAAGCCACATGGCAGTAAAAGCCCAACTCTCTGCTTTGGGTCTTAGCCATATAATCAAAAGCGCTATAAAAGCCAAAATTAGTTGTAAAAATTCCATTATTTTTCCAATTGTGATCGGTTCATCCCAGAGACAAATATCAATTTAACGAGGCAGATAGATGGGAAACCTAAGCCAAAGCATTTGTCTCAAACACTTTCAAAATATCCTGATCACTCCATTAGGGATTTCAAAAGTCAGGTGAGTTTAACAAAAATTACACCTTTACGGAAGATCTGTAAAATGCTTGATTCTTCCCAATGGCCTTTAGAGACTTAATTTTCAAAGGA
>ENA-OROH01002937-OROH01002937.1-human-gut-metagenome-genome-assembly--contig:-NODE-2937-length-12120-cov-2.367344_pt1 | contig 12120 bp, 15 predicted proteins | sample MGYA00242125_ERZ509042 | MGnify/ENA primary metagenome ERZ509042 (study PRJEB26280, sample SAMEA2338738) | human gut metagenome | biome: human gut; feature: human-associated habitat; material: faeces... | reverse complement strand
GGTTCACCATCAAGCAGATGGAAAAATCCAAGAAGAGCCTGGAGGCCAAGCTGAAAAAGCTCCACGACCAGAGCGCCAAGGACGATGTGGTGACATTTGAAGAACTAGGCGTAGACCGGCTGTTTATCGATGAGGCGGACCTGTTCAAGAACCTCTACCTCTACACCAAGATGCGGAATGTAGGGGGCATCTCCCAAACAGAATCTTTGAAAGCCTCCGACCTGTACATGAAATGCCAGTACATGGACGAGCTTACCGGGGGCAAGGGCGTGGTGTTCGCCACGGGCACCCCGGTCTCCAACTCCATGGCGGAGCTGTACACCATGCAGCGGTACTTGCAGGGGAATCTTTTGAAAGAACTGGGCCTGTCCCACTTTGACGCCTGGGCCTCTCAGTTTGGGGAAACTGTGACCTCTATGGAGTTAAAACCAGAAGGACAAGGTTTCCAGCAAAAGACCCGGTTTTCCAATTTCTACAACCTTCCCGAACTGATGGCCCTGTTCAAAGAAGTGGCGGACATCCAGACGGCGGATACGCTGAACCTCCCGGTCCCAAAAGCCAGGTACGAGACAGTGGTGTGCAAGCCCAGCGACATCCAAAAGGAAATGGTGGAGGCCTTGGGGCAGCGGGCGGACGCGGTGCGCGCCGGAAAGGTGGACGCTTCTAAGGACAATATGCTCCTCATTACCAACGATGGCCGCAAGCTGGCATTGGATCAGCGGCTGCTCAACCCCCTGCTGCCGGATATGGAGGGCAGCAAGGTGAACGTCTGCGCGGAGAAAGTCTACCAGATTTGGAAAGATACCAGGGAGCAGCGCCTGACCCAGCTGGTGTTCTGCGACTTATCTACCCCCAAAACAGATGGAACGTTTAGTGTGTACAACGACCTAAAAGACAAACTGGTGGCCCGTGGGATTCCCCAGGAGGAGATCGCCTTTGTCCACAGCGCCGCCAACGAAGCCCAGAAGCAGCAGCTCTTTGGGAAAGTCCGCGCCGGGCAGGTGCGGGTGCTGCTGGGCAGCACCGCCAAAATGGGCGCAGGCACCAATGTACAGGACAAACTCATCGCTCTCCATGATCTGGACTGCCCCTGGCGGCCCCGGGACTTGGAACAGCGCAGCGGGCGGATCATTCGCCAGGGGAACCAAAACCCGGAGGTGCAGATTTACCGCTATGTGACCGAGGGCACCTTCGACAGCTACCTCTACCAAATGGTGGAGAACAAGCAGCGGTTCATCTCCCAGGTGTTCACCTCCAAGGCCCCGGCCCGGGTGATGCAGGAGATCGACGATGTGGTGCTCTCCTACAACGAGATCAAGGCATTGGCCACAGGTAACCCCCAGATCATCGAGCGGGCCAATTTGGAGACGGAGGTGAACAAGCTGAAAATGCTCCGGGCCAGCTTTCTCAGCCAGAGGTACGAGCTGGAGGACAAGGTGCTGAAATACTATCCCCAGCAGATTCAGCAATATGAGGAACGGATTGCCGGAACCACCGCCGACATTGCCCGGCGGAACAAAAATACGCCAGCCGAGGGTTTTCCTCCTATGAATGTAAAGGGAATTGCCTACACAGAAAAGGCCCAGGCTGGGAAAGCCCTGCTGGAGGCTTGCTCCCAGATGGAGAGTGTGGGGCTGGTGTCCATTGGCTCCTATCGGGGCTTCGGCATGGAGCTGTCCTACGAGGCATTTTCCAGAGAGTATCAGGTTTCCCTCAAGGGGGCTTTGACCCATCGAGTGCCCCTGGGGACGGATGTGTTTGGAAATATCACCCGGCTGGACAACGCTTTGAATGGCTTGGAGCAGCGCTTGGAGTCCGACCGGGAAGCCCTGGAGAGAACCAAGGAGCAAATGGTAGTTGCCCAGGCAGAGTCGGAAAAGCCATTTCCTCGGGAGCAAGAGCTGCGGGAGAAATCCCAGCGTTTGGCAGAGTTGACAAAGCTGCTGAAGCTGGATGAGAAAGACCGGGAGTTGTTAGACAGCGTCCCCGACGAAGGAGAAGAAGCCCCCGCCCGGAAAGTGGTGGGAAGGGAACGGTAAAAGGAGGAACTGCCATCTACTACACAAAAGAATCCATCGAACAAGTCCGCAAGGTAGATTTGCTCACCTACCTGCAGACCTGCGAACCCCAGGAGCTGGTCCATGTGTCCGGCAATGTCTACTGTACCAAGACTCATGACAGCCTGCGGATCTCCAACGGAAAGTGGTGCTGGTTTTCCCGCGGGATTGGCGGTTACAGTGCGCTGGACTATCTCATCAAGGTCAACGGTTATTCCTTTTTGGAGGCCATGGAAACTATCTCCGGAAGGGCTGCCATCCCGCCGCCTTCCTTTGTGCCAGCGCCGAAAGAGGAAAAGCCCAAGCACCTGCTTCTGCCCCAGGCCGCCCCAGACAACCGGGCAATGATGGCCTACCTCAAAGGCCGGGGCATTGACCAGGAGATTTTGGACTACTGCGTCCAGACCGGGCGGATTTATGAGAGCCGGAACAAAGGCCACAGCAACGTGGTTTTCGTGGGCTTCGACAAGGACGGCAAGGCGCGGTTCGGCTGCCTGCGGGGAATCAGTGAAGCCCGGTTCCACGGGGATTTAAGCGGCAGTGATAAGCACTTTTCCTTTGCCCTGCCCGCCTGCGTAGAAAATCCGGCGGTCCATCTGTGCGAGTGCGCTATTGATGTGATGTCCTACGCTACGCTCTGCAAGCTGGACGGGATCGACTGGCGGCGGCACAATCTGTTGTCCCTGGCCGGGGTGTACCAGCCGAAGAAAAAGATCGAGGAAAGCAAGCTGCCGGTGGCCCTTACCCGATTTTTAGAGGATCACCCTCATGTGAAAACCGTCTATCTTCATCTGGACAACGACACCGCTGGCCGGCTGGCGGCCAAGGCAATCATGGCTGTCATGCCGGAGGGCTACCGGGTGGAGAACAAACCGCCGCCCCGTGGAAAGGATGTGAATGATTTTCTGTGCCACCGGCTGGGGATTCCCATTCGGGGCAGCCATGGAAAGGAGCATGAGCGATGAACCATTATGATGTTACCATCCGGGAAACGCTGGAGGTGAAAATGAAGGTGGCGGCAAACAGCCGGGAGGAGGCCGAGCAGTTTGCCAGGGACCAATGGAAACGCGGTGAGGTTGTTCTGGACGCAAACCATTTTACCGGCGTGGAGTTCCATGACAAGCGGTATTCCCGTGGCCGGGGCGAGCGATGAGTTCTTTTTTCGCCTGTCCCGGATTCCCCGCAGGGGAATGGAATGTGATCTACTAGCAAGCAACGCCGATGGTCACCCACCGGCAGAAGAAACTCAGGGGAGACCCCCTGAAACCCCGTGAAGGAGGTATCCTTGCGAAAAAGAAATTGCCGTGTTCAAGTGCGGCTGACGGAAAGCGAACACCGGAAGTTTTTAGACAGGGTAAAACGGAGCGGGCTGACCCAGGAGGCCTATCTGCGTCATCTGGTCAATGGCGTCATCCCGCAAGATGCCCCGCCCCCGGAGTTCCACGTTTTTATGAGGGAGCTATACCGGGTGGACAATAATCTGAACCAGATCGCCCAGAAAGCCCATAGCCTCCACGTTGTGGACGAGTTGCGATATGAGGAGGCAGTGCAGCGGCTGGACCAGCTCATTCTGGACCTCACCGAAGCCGTTATCCTGCCCCGGAGGATGTGAGGGTGGCAGTCACATCTCTATGGGCAGTCAAGGGCTGGCTTGGGAAAGTGGTCCTTTATGTGGAGGACCCAGAGAAGACTTCGGCCCCAAAGCGCTATGAAGAAAGAGGCTCCGCCACACAAGACCTCGATGATGTTATCCGGTATGCAATAGACCAAGAGAAAACCACATTGCCAGAGGAGATCCCCTATAGGCAGCGGTTGGTGTCCGGTGTCAACTGCAATCCAGCCACCGCCCGCCAGGAGATGCTGGCAGTCAAGCGCCGTTTCGGGAAAGAGGATGGAGTGGTAGCCTACCACGGCTACCAGTCCTTTGCCCCTGGAGAGTGCAGCCCGGAGCTGGCCCATGAGCTCGGCCTAAAACTGGCCCGCCAACTTTGGGGCGAGAGGTATCAGGTGCTTGTGGCAACGCATCTGGATAAAGAGAACCATCTCCACTCCCACTTCGTCATCAACACTGTGTCCTTTGTAGATGGGAAGAAGTTCCACCGCACGGGACAAGATTACCGAGCCATGCGGGAGGCCTCCGATGCCCTGTGCCGGGAGTACGGCCTATCTATCATTGAGATTCCCCAGCCAGGGAAAAGCAAACACTATGCGGAGCACCGGGCAGAACAGCAGGGGAAGCCCACCTGGCGCTCCCTCATCAAACGAGATGTGGACGCTGCCCTTCGCCAGTCCATGACGGAGCGGCAGTTTTTTCATGCCCTCCAGAAGATAGGCTACGAGGTAAAAGTGGGGGCGGACATCTCCGTGCGGCCCAAAGGGAAAGAGCGTTTTTTCCGCCTGGGCCGGAACTTGGGGGAGGACTACACTCCCGAAGGCATCCGCCGCCAGCTGCTGGAGAAAAGCCGGCCAGAGCGGGAATACCTCCCTCATCCCCGGAAAGTGAAATTCCACGGGCTGATGAAGCCCGCCCGGAAGGCCACAGGTTTCCAGGCGCTGTACTACCATTACTGCTACCTGCTGGGCATTTTCCCACGAAACAAGCGCCGCCTGCCCCGGCGCGTGTCTCCTGCCTTGCGGGAGGAGCTGCTGCGGGGGGAGCGGTTCTCCCAGGAAGTCCGGCTGCTGTCCCAGTATAAAATCGACACGGCGGAACAGCTGGAAGCCCACCAGGGCAAAGTGCAATCTGCTTTGGGGGAAAGAATTTCCCAGCGGGCAGCCCTGTACCGCCAAATCCGCACGGTGGGGGTTCGGTCTGACCCGGAGCGGACAGACCGGGTAAAGCGGGAGATTTCCACCCTCACCGGGCAAATCAAAAAGCTGCGAAAGGAAGTGGAGCTGTGCGAGGATATTGCCCAGCGCTCGGAGAAGATGCGGGAAAATCTGCGGATGGCGCGAGAGGAAAAAGAAAACTCCTCTCCGAAAAGGGAGGAGCAGCACAGGTCACGTTGAGGGTTCTGTGTCCGTCAGTTATCCAAAGAGAACGGCGAGATAATTCCGCCTGCCGTATAGGATTCGGTCAATATAAACGTCTTGGGCAACCACCCGGTAAAAGGTCAAGTAATTCCCATAGACCAAGAAGCGGTACTCGCTTTCCACCGGGACGATGGAGGAAAGGGGCGCGCCGATCCCGCTCTGTTCTTTCAAGCGGGTGATTCCCTTCAAAATCCCCTTTACCGTATGGGCTGCGGCGCTGGGGCTGTCCAAATCTTCCACGATGTACTGCTTGATTTCAACCAAGTCCTGCCGGGTATCGTCCGAGATGTGCAGTTTATTCATCCAGAACCCCTAGTTCCCGCTCCACTTCCTCTAGGGTGAGCCAGCCCTTTTCTTCGCCGGACTTCCGGCCTTTCGCCAGCTCGTTCATCAGTTGAATGGTAGCCTGGATGCGGTCGTAGTCATGAATGTCTAGGATGGCGTATTTGCCACGGCCATTCTTGGTGAGGAAGACAGGCGCGCCCACGGAAACGTCTTGGAGCACCTCTGTGTAGTTGCGTAAATCGGAAATCGGTTTGATGTTCGGCATACGGAGTGCCCCTTTCATCTGGATTGTTTTGCCTTTATTATAGCACACCTGCGGTGGGCAAGCCGCCGGGCATAGGGGATTTTCTTCCCCCTGTACCTCGCGTTTATGACGCTCTGCGAATATTATATCACATTTGCTGTTAAATTCAACGAATAATTTGCGGCAAAATTTAGAATGGAGGATGAACCTATGAATGTTTTAGTAATAGAACCTGGCATTCTTCCTTATGAGAGGGAGATAAACGGGCTGAAAGAAATGCAGGCGGTGGTGGGTGGCCCTATCACCGCCATTTACCCCTGGAAAGACCAAGCGGCTATCGTCGGCAATGACGAAGCATTGCTTTCAAACATGCCTTTCAACCGCAGTGTGGAGGGAGGCTATGGCGGTGTGTTTGGCCCGTTTTTTGTCTGTGGACTGGGGGAGGAGGGCTTTTGTTCCCTCACCCCAGAACAAGTAAAAACCTACAAGGCCAAGTTTCGTCAAGCGGAGCTGCTGGTTGGCTTCCGTGGTCAGGAACCTGTGACCATGAAAGTCCCCGCCCGTCCCAAGGAGACGATTAAACGTAATTCCCGAACCCAAGACCGGGAACGGTGAGGGGGTGACAGCTTATGTACAACGATGTTCCCGACCAAGTCCTCCGCCTGAGTTTGGAAGGGGCGGAGTTCGCCTTAAAAATCTCCGGCGCGGCGGCCAAGAATATCGCCGCCGCTCTGTACGCCGTGCTGAAAGACCAGAAGCGCACCAAGGGCAAGGCCCGGATCACCACTATGCTGCGGCAGCAGCGCCCCATGACCATCTATACCATCAAGAAAGAGGACTGCTCAGAGTTTGCTAAGCAAGCCAGAGGGTATGGCGTCCTCTATGCCCCCATCCCTGTGAAGAAAGGGGATGACACTGTGGACGTCATGGTGTTCCAGGACGATGCCGCCCGGGTCAACCGCATTGTGGAGCGGTTGGAGCTGACCGTGCTGGATACTGCCTCCATCCGGAGTGAATTGAAGCCGTCCCTGGAAAGGGAACGTCCCCAGGGCAAGGGACCTGTACCCAAAAAAACAGCAGAAGGACCTGTTCAGCCGGAGCAGTCCCCCGAGGACAAACTGCTGGATGAACTTCTGGAAAGGCCGGCTTCACAAGCCAAGGAAACAGGCCCTTTCGTGCAGGGGACGGGCCGTTCTCCGTCCGAGAATACCTCCGCGCCCAGCAAGAGCTTCGGAAAGGGTTCTTTTGAGCGTTCTTCTGTCCGGGTGGAACTGCGGGAAATCCAGGCCCAACGGCAGAAGAATGGCCAGACGGTGGACTCCCGTCCACAGCAAGTGAAAATGAAACCGGCAAAGGGAAAGGAGAGATAAATTTTGACCCCTTATGATGAACTTTTGAAGCAGGAAAGCCAGGATACACAGCCCTACAAATTGGCGTGGTGGCAGGTCAAGGAACGCCAGCAGCGCCAGGAGGCATACAGCTTGTTAAATAACGCCTTTGAACAGTTTTCCCAGGGGACAGGGGATGTGGCCGGCTTCTTAGATACCTATGGGCGCTTTGACCGTTACTCTCCTCAAAATGCGCTGCTCATCCACGTCCAATCTCCCCATGCTTCCAAAATCGGGGATCATAAATACTGGCAGAGCCAGGGGGTAGAGATCCTCAAATCGGAAAAGAGGGCGCCCATCCTGATTTTGGAACCGGGAAAGGCGTACCAGCGGGAGGATGGAAGCCTGGGGCAGCGTTTTTACGCCAAAGAGATGTACGATATTTCCCAGACGACCGCCCAGCCGCAGCCCGCTGTTGCCTGGGACGAACGGCAGCTTCTGAGAGCCCTCATCTACCGTTCTCCTGTATCCATCCAGGTGGTAGAGCAGCTCCCAGAAGGAGGACATGGGGCACAGTATGTGCCGGACCAGAATGCCATTTTGGTACAGAAAGGCATGGACGCTCCAGACATTTTCCGCAGCGTGTCCCTGGAGCTGGCAAAGGCCCAGCTTGCAGCTCAGGAATCCCCAGACCCCCAGGGGTGGAAGTCATTCTGCGTGTCCTATATGCTTTGCAAAAAGTACGGTGTGGACACCAGGGCGTTTGACACCAGCCGTGTAGACCAGATGTTTACAGGCAAGAGCCCCGGAGACATCAAAGCGGATTTACGGGATATGGAGAACGCCATGGGAAGCATCAATTCCCGCATGGGTAAGGTGCTGTATCCCCAGCATGAGAAATCCCGTCAGGGGAAAGAGAGGTGACACATGAAAGAAGTCATCCGGATGACATTGACCCGCAGGGAGCATGGCGTGCTCCTCCGTGCTTTGAATGAGCTGCGCAACCACATGATAGAACAATCCATGCCCACCGAGGGGGTGGATGCCGTTTTTCTGAAAGTAATCGACGCTTCAGAGAAACGTCCAGGGAGAAAGCATGAAGCCAGATAAGCACACCTCCCCTTGGTTTGCCGCCTTGGGGATTTTACCAACCGTGTGGCTTGCGCTGCTCCTAGCGCCCTTCCTTTCTGGAGGTTTGGAGAGCATAGCGTCGAATCTTCCCCAAGCCATGAACCATCCCTTTCAAATTGTGTGGTGCGAGGACAGCCCGCGGGCTGTCCTCCTTTTTCTTGCCGCCTACGGGTTGGGGGTGGGTATCTTTCTCTCCACCCGCCACCCCTACCGCCGGGGGGAGGAACACGGCTCGGCCCAGTGGGGCAATGCCCAGGCAGTAAACAGGAAATACAGCTCGAAGCACTTTGGGGAAAATAAACTGCTTACCCAGCATGTCCGTATGGGTCTAGACACTCACAAGCACCGGCGCAACCTAAACACCGTGGTGATCGGTGGGTCAGGTGCAGGTAAGACACGTTTCTACGCCAAGCCCAATCTCTGCCAGGCCAACACCAGTTTTGTTATCTTGGACCCCAAGGGGGAACTGCTCCGGGACACCGGCCATCTGCTGGAGAAGAAAGGCTATGAGGTCCGTGTGTTGGATTTGCTCAATATGGAGAAGAGCTTCTGCTACAACCCCTTTGTCTACCTGCGGGACGACAACGACGTCCAACGGCTGGTGACCAACCTGTTTAAGTCCACCACTCCCAAGGACAGCAAGTCCAACGACCCCTTTTGGGACACAGCGGCCTCCATGCTGCTCATGGCCTTTGTTTTGTACCTCAAGTACGAAGCCCTGCCCGAGGAACAGAACTTTACCATAGTGATGGAACTGCTCCGGGCGGCGGAGGTGCGGGAGGAGGACGAGGAGTACCAGTCCCTGGTGGACGAGCTGTTCGACCGGTTGGAGATGAAACAGCCCGACCACATTGCTGTGAAGTATTACCGGGACTACCGTTCCGGTTCCGCCAAGACGCTGAAATCTATCCAAATCACCTTGGCAGCCCGGCTGGAAAAGTTCAACCTACGCTCTCTGACGGCCCTCACGGCCACAGACGAGCTGGATTTGCCCAGCCTGGGGGAAAAGAAAGTAGCTTTGTTTGCCCTCATCCCCGACAACGACACCAGCTTCAATTTCCTGGTGTCCATCTTGTACACCCAAATTTTTCAGCAGCTGTTCCATCTGGCCGACCATAAGTATGGGGGCAGCCTGCCGGTGCCGGTGCATTTCCTGATGGATGAATTTGCCAACGTGAGCCTGCCGGATGACTTCGACAAGCTGCTGGCCACCATGCGGAGCCGGAACATCTCGGTGTCCATCATCTTGCAGAACATTGCACAGTTGAAGGCCCTCTTTGATAAGCAGTGGGAGAGCATCCTGGGCAACTGCGATGAACTGCTCTATCTTGGTGGCAATGAGGCCTCTACCCACAAGCTTATCTCCGAAAGCTACCTGGGCAAGTCCACGTTGTGGCTGGACTCCTACGGAAAGAGCAAGGGTCACAGCGGCAGCTACTCCACCAACACCAGCATCATAGGCAGGGAGCTGATGCAGCCTGACGAGGTGCGGATGCTGGACAACCGATACGCCCTTTTGTTTATCCGGGGGGAGCGGCCCATTTTGGATGAAAAGTATGAGATTCTAAAGCATCCCAACGTGGCACTGACTAGGGACGGGAAAGCGGCCCCCTATGAGCATGGGGGAACAGGCCGAGCCGTGGCAGGAGTCACCGCTCAGCGGGTATCCCAGCCTGTGCAGATTCGCGGGCCGGAGGCGGAGCCTGCCTATGAACTGCTATCCGATGAAGAACTTGAAAAACTGTTTGCGCTGCAAAAGGAGGAATTGCCTTATGAAGAAACCTACTCAGCCTAAGACCTTGGGGAAAGGAGGCCGCCGTGCTTTCGCCCTGTTCGCCGTCTCCACCTTGCTGGTGGGGGCTTTTACCACCACTGCCTTTGCCACCGCCGGGGGAGACCCCCTGACCGTGGTGAACAACCTGTCCGACTTTATCTTCGGCCTGATTCGGGCTGTGGGCATCATCCTGTTGGGCTGGGGCGTTGTTCAGGTGGGCCTGAGCTTTCAGTCCCACGATCCCAGCCAGCGCTCCCAGGGGTTTCTCACCCTGGCAGGCGGAATTGTCATCACCTTTGCCAAAGAAATCCTGGACTTGATCACCGGGGCCTGAGCCGTGCAGTGTTCTAATTTAGCGGAAAGGAGGAAGCGCCATGAGCGAAAACTGGGTGGTACAGAACCTGCAAAACGCCCTGGACACCTGGAACAAGTATCTGACGGAGATTTGGCAGCTCATCACCCAAAGCCCAGCGGAGTTTAAGGGCGGGGCCATCTGGGGTGTGATTCTCAACATCCACGATGCCATCCGGGCCGTTGGCCTGGCCCTGCTGGTGTTGTTTTTCCTGGTGGGAGTCATGCGCACCTGTGGGTCGTTCGCCGAAATGCGCCGGCCGGAGGTGGCCCTGAAGCTGTTTGTCCGGTTCGCCCTGGCAAAAGGGGTGGTCACCTACGGCCTGGAACTGATGCTGGCCCTTTTCAACATCGTCCAAGGGTTGGTATCCACCATCCTTAACGCCTCCGGCCTGGGGGCTGCCGAGGACATGGTGCTGCCGGAGGAAATCGTCACAGCAGTGGAGGACTGCGGCTTCTTCGAGTCCATCCCTCTGTGGGCTGTGACCCTCATTGGCGGCCTGTTCATCACCGTGCTGTCTTTCCTGATGATCCTCACGGTGTACGGGCGTTTTTTCCGCCTGTACCTGTACACGGCCATCGCACCTGTGCCTCTCTCCACCTTTGCCGGGGAGCCAACGCAGAACGTGGGCAAGAGCTTTCTGAAAAGCTATGCCGCCGTGTGCTTGGAGGGGGCCATCATCGTCCTGGCCTGCGTGATTTTTTCCCTGTTCACTGCCGCTCCGCCGGTGGTAGACGCGGACGCCGCCGCGGTCACCCAGGTGTGGAGCTATATTGGCGAGCTGATTTTCAATATGCTGGTCTTAGTGGGCAGCGTGAAAATGGCTGACCGCATCGTGCGAGAGATGATGGGACTGTAAAAAGATTGGCGGTAGAAATTTTGTGCAAAATTAAATGCCAGTTTTCAATATCTGCCGGAAATTAAATTTGCATTTAAGAACATTGACCTCTTGACCTCTTGCAAATGATGAATAATTCTGGTAGAATTATCGTAGAATAACGCAGGAGGTGTTGACCGTGATTATTAAGTCGTCCACTGCGCTCCGCAATGACTACGGTATGATCTCTGATCTGGCGCATGAAGAAGCGGAGCCAATCTATATCACCAAAAACGGCGAAGGCGATTTGGTGGTTATGAGTATTGAGGCGTTTGAGCAGCGGGAGGAAACCCTGAAGCTGCGGGCCAAGCTGGAAGCCGCGGAACAAGCCCGGCTCTCCGGTGCGCCTACCTACACGCTGGAGGAGTCCAGAAAACGGCTGGAGGCGATCTATCAACGTGGCTGAACTTGTTATTCTTGAGCCCGCGCAACGGGAGCTGGAGGAGATTGCCCAACTCCATTTGAACCTGGTGGGCCCCAACTCCGCCCGCAAAATCACCGACCTCATTTTAGATACGCTTTCCCGGCTGGAGATGTTTCCGCTGTCCGGCCATATTCCCCAGGACAAGGAACTGCGTAACGGTGGCTACCGCCTGGTGATCGCCGGAAAATACATCTGTGTTTACCGGCTGATTGCGGATATGGTGTTCGTTTACCACATCGCGCACGGCGCTAGCAACTACCCAACAACTTTTAAACGGATGCTGAAAGAAGAAAATCAATAATCCATTTTTAGAGAACGTCTTTCCCAACGGAAAGGCGTTTTTCTTTAGTATGACGGGCATGCCGTCAGTCTGTGGTGAAAGTCCACAAAGGGCGTAGTTGCCAACGAACCCCATAGCGACTCCCAAGGTTTGCATCGTGAGGTGTAGGCGAGAAGAAGGGATAGCAAATTCGTATTACTGGGTAGCAACGAAGACATGCGTTGTCAGGGCAATCTCTAAAGATGTACTAACCAAAGCAGGACTTATAAGCTGTCTTGGCTATTACAATGAGCGTCATGCTTTGAAGTTATGTTGAACCGCCGTATGCCGAACGG
>ENA-OROH01002935-OROH01002935.1-human-gut-metagenome-genome-assembly--contig:-NODE-2935-length-12131-cov-3.080325_pt1 | contig 12131 bp, 13 predicted proteins | sample MGYA00242125_ERZ509042 | MGnify/ENA primary metagenome ERZ509042 (study PRJEB26280, sample SAMEA2338738) | human gut metagenome | biome: human gut; feature: human-associated habitat; material: faeces... | reverse complement strand
AAGTAAAGGATAGATATATAGCAGAAAATCGTATATTTTCTGATGTATAATATCTGTTTGTGTCTGTGTGTCCATGTCTTACCCCCGTTTATACGGCTGGGCTTTCGCCCGCCGTCTACTGAGAGTCACACGCCCCACGCCCGCCAACGTACGCGGCGACATTCCACGGGTAAATGCCGCAACTCACGGCACGCGCGCCGCCCTGCACGCCATCGATCCAGCTGCCGCCCGCTACCAGCTCCGCCAGAGAATATGCGTAATACTGGTAAATGTTACCAACGTCGTAAGGCTTCTCGCCCGTGTTCAATGGGCTTTTCTTGTCCCACCCCCACGCAACGCTTGCGTGATAATCTGCATTTGTGGCGTGTTCTGCTCTTGTGATAAGCTCACTTGTATGTTCCCACACACGCCCCACGGCATCTACGACACCCACGCATGAAACGGCATTTACTACGCTGCCTGTTGTACCTCTTCCCGTGTTTGTTGTGGCGCTCCATGCGTTTGTATTTGCGTTGTCCAATCCAGCAGGGCTGCCAAAAGCATACGCACAATATTCTGCATAGCTCGGCATACGCTTACCGCTCTTTGCCAGACGCTCTACAAAGTTGTACCAGTTCATGTTTTCTGTGCCCGTCATAGGTGCGCAGCCGTACTCTGATTTTAAGCCCTTTGCTCCGTCGTCAGAATTAAGGTAAATATCTACCCATGTGCCTCCACCTAAATATACCATTCCCTCCGGGCTGCACTTCGGGCGGTGTCCCAGTGTCCATACAGAAAGTGGCACAATTCCGTTACTTACTGCGCTCTCCCAGCCAGTACCAAAAATAACACCGCTGCCATTAAGCGGCTGTAAATTGCTGTCAACCTTACGGCAACGTCCGTAATGAAAGCCACCAATTTTACGGCTGTTTGTAGCGTTCCAGCCTGTCGGGTATGTAGAATTAAGGGAAATTACGTATTTCTCGTCTGCGCTGTCAATTCTGCTGTCACAGATATATATGTAATAGTCCTTACCTACCGTAAAAGCGCTGCCTGCGTCCAGATTAGCAGCCGTAAGAATGGTGTTTTCTGTCTTGAAAATTCCAGCGCCGCCCACGGCAATTACGCAACCCTCTACTACGGTCAGCTCATTTGCTCCGCTGGCGTAAATGTACTCATTGCTCGGTGCTACAATATCGCTGATTGTAGCCATTTTATTTACGTTCAAAAGCGCCCTTGCGTCGGTCTTTGTAACGTCGTCCACTAATAATCTACTCATACTGCTTTAATACTCCTTTCAGTGCTGCAATGTCGTCTGTTGTCATTCCTGCCACGGTGTCTGTGCGTTCCAGCGCAATTACCTTGCAGCCTGCTTTTACCGCTTTGGAAAGTGTAAGGGCTGTTCTGTCGTTTCCCGCCTCTCCTGCTGCCGCTGCCTCGTCGGTCTGGATATGTGTTACTCCCTGCACCGTTCCGGATACGTCGCCTGCTACAAATTTCATACCTACCGCTGCCTCGTCGCAGTAATATACCGTAACCGCCTTTTTCTCTTCCTCTACAGCTGCTATGCCGCACTCAATATAACGCTGGTTCTCTGCGCTCTCGATTTTCGCCAGCAAATCTGCTGCTGCCAGTTCTCCGCTTGCTACCATAGCAAGGCAGTTGTAATAATCCTCTTTTGTCTTTAATACTTTAGGAAATCCTTTCATGGTCTGCCGCCTTTCTAAAATGTATTTGCAAGATAGGAATTACCCACGTAGGTAGCCCCTAACACTGCCGTTTCTACTGTTCTTTCGTAATGCTGGCTCATGTATGTTGCACCCATGTAACACAATCCCAGTACAGCATCATGCTTATAGTCAATGCCCCAGCCGCTTTCTACTCTCTTAAGTCGCTCGTCCAGCGCTGCTATTGCCTCTTTGGTTTCTTTCGTGCCTGCCTCTGCCTGCTTTTTCACTTCCTGCATGGCTGCTGCCAGCTCTTCAATTTGCAGTTGCAGGCTGCCTGCTATGTCCTCACCCAGCTTGTCCTTGATACTCTCAAACCATGTGTTAAATTCGTTTTCAGCGTCCGACTGGAATAGCTTAATTTTTGCCATAAATTCTGTATAGGCGCTTAAAAGTTCCTTGTCCCAGTTGTCAAGCGTGCTTTCAAAACTGCTGTATCTTTCGTTAAACTGGCTCTCATACTGCGCAAATAAGCCCTCTGTCTTGCTTACGTAGCTGTCATATACGCCCGCAATCTCCGTAAGGTACTTTTCCATACTCTGCTTATATGCGCTGAACTCGTCCAGCACGGCTGCGCTGTAGGTGTTGAAAAAGTCCGTAAACTGCTTTGTAAGCACGCTTGCGTCTATCTCTTCCACCGTTCCTGTTACAATGCCGCAGACTGCGCTATTAAATCGCTGGTCTGTGATGTTCTGCGTCTGTATCCTTGTTACGCCCTTGCCTACGTAAATATCTGCAAGCGCAAGCTCCCATATTTCCGTAGTGCGTGTTACTGCCGTTGCTGTCGGCTTTGCAGACGGTGTGCCTTTCAGCACCGCAATATACATATCTCTTTGCGGCAAATCCCAGCGAACTACTACCCTGTCCACCCTGTTAAGCGCTCCCTCTGCCGTATCCAGTGTTACGCTAAGCGTTGCAGGATTTCTAAAGGCGTAGCCGTTTATAAAGGCATAGCCTGCATTTACTCTTATTTCCATGCCGCTGTAAGCTACCACCTGTAGCCCGTCGCTTGGCTTTGGAAAAATGCCGTTTGCAATGAAAGTAGCAAAGTACCACGCCCAATCCTCGGCTTTATATACCCTGTCGTACTCTCCGTCTACTGCCACGGCATTAAACGGTAAGCTGTTTGCCATTTCTGCTACCTCACTTTCCTAATCTGGTCTACCAGCGTCGGCAGGCTGTCGCCAAAGGTCGCCTCTATGGTTTCCTCGCCTTTCTGGTATGTTTCTGTTACTTCTGTAATGCGTGCATCTATCTGTATGCCCCACTTAGTTTCTTTGCAAGTAATACGGTCGCCTAAATCAAAATCAGCCTTAAATTTTAAGTTTGAATTTGTATTTATGGTACTTACAAAATTTATGTTCTTGCCGTAGTTTTCCAACTCTGCGCCGCCTCTCGTTTTCAGCATTGCAATATAGGTATTCAGCGGTATTGTTACCTCTGTTTCCCCCTGCTGGTACTTTCTGGCAATGTCCGTAGCGTCGCAGAATACCTCTACTAAATCCAGCCCCGTTGCGTCCTCGCCGTCCACTGTGGTTACTGGCTGGCTGCCGTCGTCGTCAGCTGCTCCCTGCACATAAATAAAGTTGCCACAGTTCTCTATACTGGCTGTATATTCCTGCTCGTTGACATTATCAAAATCTCTTGAAAATATGCAGGGTGTGTTACCCTCGGTATTTGTGGCTGTAAGGTCATTGCCCTTATACAGATAAAAGCCAAACAGTCTCTCTCTTTCGTTAAGCAGAATGTCATAGCCCAGCTTTCCAGCCTGCGCCCTTGCCTTTACTTCCTGCCCCAGTTGTGCGTATACCTCGTTTGCATATTCAACCGCCACGCCGTCTATGGTTTCCTGCGCCAGAAATGCAAGCAATGGAAAACGCCGCTTTGTTCCTGCTTCGCTGCCGCAGTTGTTCTTTACCATAAGGTTTATAAGATACTGGTTTGTACCTGTCGCCACAATCTGCGGATAAATGCAGCGCTTATTAAGCCACCAGCTAAGCATATAGCCTTGTGCCTCTAACTGCTCCAAGCCGTTCTCGTCTTTGGTAATGTGTACGTAGGTTATCTGCGCTGCCCTGCGCCATACGCCGCCGTCAGCGGTCTTTACTTCCTTTTTTCCGTCGTGCTTGGTTATTAAGTTACCCTCTACCAGCAAACGGCTGTTATTGTCCGTAATCGGCGCAAGCAGGCTAAAAGTTCCTACGTCAAAATACTTTGTATGCCATAGCAGGCTTGCCAGCTCGTCTATAGCTCCCAGCGGCTGTACTGTCTTGTCGAATACTCTAAGCTCCATACCGTCACACTCCTAAAAATTCCTTGCTGTAGAATATGGATACTTCCAGAGAATTTACGCCGCTGGCTGCATCATACCTAAACATATTGTCGCCTATGGCAAGCTGCATAAATGTACTGTCTACATCAATGTAGCGGAAATAGTCGGTTTCTACGCCGTCTCTTATCAGCTTAGCGCCCTTGCTGCCGTACTTCGTGTTAATCTCTATCACGTCGCCCGTTTTCATAGTGGCGTTAATCTGTATAAATTCCTCGGTATCCACATTAAGCAGTATCGGGTTTGAAACTGTCCCCAGTGCTGTAAACCTTATCCTCATTCCTGTTGATACGTCGCCCTCGTTGTAGCAGTCCACTATTACGCTTTCCGCTCGGTATCCGTATATCATGCTCTTTGTGCTGTCCTTTTCGATAACGCAAGGGAAATGCCACGCAGCCACCCAGCTTGCTATATCCTCTTTTGTTTCTTCCTCTTCCCGCCAGAACGGGTTAAGGCACTCTATTTGTAAATCAAACTCATAAAGTACCTCTTTCTTTAGTATCTTAGGCTCTCCATACGCCCTGCAATCAATCACACGCTTAAAGCCGCCGTACTCATACACCAGCGTAGCGCTAAGCTCTGGGGTAAATATCTTAAGCATACGGCGGCGCAGTTCCAATGCCTGCGCCTTGTCCCGTGTGTTGATATGTCCCACTACGTCTATATCCCTCGCCTCGATACGCTGCCCTACGTAGGTGTCGCCGTGCTGTCCCATACTGTTTGTGCTGTAAATGACGCTCGTAACGCCGGAAATGCCCTCTACGTCTTTACTTATATTGCAATGGTATACGCTGTCTACTCCCAGCTCTAACCGCTCGCCCCTTGAATTTATGTAAGTCAGTTTTTCATTTTCCATGTGTTACACCGTCCTTGCTATCATTCTGAACTGTCGGGCTGCCTCTTTCTGCTGTTTTGCATAGTCCGTGGTATTCGCATAAATATACTGATTGACAACTACGCCGCCTGCTGCACTGCCGCCGCCTCTCGGCTTTGGCTTTTTGTCGTCGTTATCATACTTAAATTCATTGCCTACATTTACCTTTGCGTCTACGTCAAATTCCTGCGGTACGCTGTCCTCAATCATTTTCTTAACGCCGCCGATTTCATTAGAAAAGCCAACGCCGATACCCTGCGCCAGATATACGCCGATTTCGTCACGCATCAGCTTAGACGGGCTGGCAATTCCGAATAAATCTTTAAGGAAGTCGGTAACATCTCCTACCCAGTCGCTTATTTTGTCTTTTATCCACCTCGTAGCGCCGCTTATGCCGTTCCAGATGCCCTCTACCATGTTTTTACCGAACCCTGCAAACGTACTGCCAATATCCTTAAATACGTCTGCTATTCCAGTAATTACATTTCTCATGCCCTCTACGGCTTTGTTCTTTACTTCTGTACCCCATGTAGCCACTTTGGAAATTGCACCAGAAATGCTGTTATAAATCTTTTGCGGTATTTCCTTAACAATCGTAACAATGCCCGTTACCATGGCATTCATTACCTCTTTGGCTTTCGTAAGCATATTGTTACCCCACGTAGCCACTCTGGTAACTGCGCTTACTATACTGTTCCAGATTTTAGCAGGCGTTTCTTTCACAATCGTTACAATGTTCGTAAGCATTGTGTTCATTACTTCTTTGGCTTTGGTCTGCATATTTGCGCCCCACGTAGCCACTCTGGTTACTGCGCTTACTATACTGTTCCAGATTTTCTGCGGCAGCTCCTTAACAATATCTATAACTTTCGTTACAAAACCTGTTATAACTGTGCCGCCTTTTTCCTGCATATTTGCGCCCCACTCTGCTATTTTCTCAACGCCCGCAGCGATTGCCTGCGGTATCAGAGTAGGTAGCTCTTTTATTTTATTTATGATTGTCGTTACCAGCTTGCCCGCCGCCGTCAAAATCTTAGGCAGCCCCGTAATCAGTCCTGTTACAATGGCTGCTATAATCTGCGGTATGGCTGCGATTAAAAGCGGTACTGCATCTATGATGCCGTCAATCAATGCAACTATAATATCGCCCGCACTTTCGATAATAAGCGGTATGCCCTCAACCAGTGCATTTATGATAGCCGTTATGATTTCCGGCAGTGCCTCAATCAGTACGGGCAGCGCTGCTACAAGCCCCTGTGCCAGTCCCGTAAGCAGCTGTAATGCTGCTGTAATCAGCAACGGTATATTTTCTATCAGCATGGTTACAATGTTCGTAACCACCGTTACGATTGTTGGCAGCAATGTAGGTAACGCTTGTGCGATACCTTGCGCCAATTCCGTAATAATCTGTACGCCTGCCTCTAAAAGCTGCGGTAATATAGTAAGCAGCGTATCTATGATTGTCGGTATAATCTGCCCGATTATGCTTATCATTTCCGGCAGCATTCCAACCAGCGTATTAAGCAAGTCCTGTACGCCGCTCATTAAAGGCGGTAATAACTCCTGTATAACCTGTGGTATATACGTTGCAAGCTGCTCTACGATTTCTCCCAGTCCGCTTACCAGCCTCGGCACTGTTTCTATTACCCTCGGTGCTATATTCCCTACCACTGTTACAATACTGTCTACCAGATTGCTTGTAAGCTGTGAGAAATTCGCCTCGCTGTCTGCCATTCCAGCTACCCAGTTATCCCACGCTGAACTCATAGAACTAACCGAACCCTCTATTGTTGTACTTGCCTCTTTTGCCGTTGTCCCTGTTATGCCCATTTCCGTCTGTACGACGTGAATAGCGTCTACAACGTCTGAATATGATGAAATATCATACTTAATGCCGGATAGCTTGCTTGCATCATCAAGCAGTCGCTGCATTTCCTCTTTTGTACCGCCATATCCCAGTTTTAAGTTATCCAGCATGGTATAATTCTGCTTTGCAAAACCGTTATAGGCGTTCTGTATAAGCGATATATCAGTACCCATTTTATTTGCATTGTCTGACATATCCGTAATTGCCACGTTTGCCTTTTCTGCTGCCGCTGCCGTGTCATTATTCATACTGGCAAGCAGCGACGCTGAAAAGCTGGTAACTGTTTCCATGTACTCATTTGCAGACATTCCGGCTGTTTTATATGCGTCGTTTGCATAACCAACAACCGTATCAGACGACGTTTTGAAAAGAGTTTCTACACCGCCTACAAGCTGTTCCTGTGCTGCGTATCCCTCTATCGCTTTTGTGGTAAGCGCTCCTATGGCTGTTGCCGCTCCCGCAACTGCTGCCGCCGTCGCCGCTGCTGCTGTTTTAAGCGCTGTACCCATTCCACTTAGCACGCTTGTAAATCCAGAAAATTTCCCCTTTGCGTCGTCTGCCTGTTCCCCGCTATCTTTTATTTCCTTTCCCATTTCGTCAGCGGCTTTTTCTGCTTTTTCCATTTCGTCAGTCGTTTTGCCTAATTCCTGCTCTGTCTTTACAAGCGCTGCTTTCTGGTAATTTAACTGGGTTTCAAGTTTTTTACTTTCTTCGCTATTGTCTCCTGTTGCCTTGCGACATTTTTCTAAAGCCGCCTCGGTTTCTTTTACCTTTTTTGCCTGCTCGTCGTATGTTTTCTGTAGTACCGTCTGCTTTGCTTTCAGCGCATCTACGCTGCTTGCATTGTCCTTATATTCAGCCGTTACAAGTTTCATTTCAGAATTAAGCACTTTAAGGGTGCTGTTAATTTCCTTGCAGGCTGCTTTATACTCTGCCTCTCCGTCAAAACTTAACCTTGTTTTGACGTTCTGCGTCTTATCTGCCATAATTAAAAGCCCCCTAACGCTATGTCTATATCGTCCATGTTTTCTGTGGCTGCTGGTGTCCCCGCCTGTTCCTGTCGGAAAATGTGCGGGTTATATTCCTTGTGATATTTAAACAGTGTCGTTATCTGGTATGGTGTTTTTCTCCACGCCTCACGTTCCCTGTATCTCAAAAGCACTACTGCAATATACAAAAGCCGTGCAGTATCTAATTTTCCTGCACGGCTGCCCTGTTTCCCTCTTCTGTTGTTTCTTCTCCGTCGTTTTCGTTCTCTGTGTCGCTGTTGTCTCCCGCAGTTCCTCTGTAGAACGATTTAAAAATAGCGTTCTGTACTTCCTGCAAATTTCCTGCGTGTATCAGTCTGCCTACCCTCTTCTCTTCAAGCAGCTGGGCGTTTTCGTCCTCTGCTAAAAGTGCCTCGTTAATAAGCAGCGTAAGTAACCACCTTGTATCTTTAAAAAGGTTTGGGTTATCTTTATTGAATACCTCACTTAATTTGTCGTAGCCCCCAAACTTTTCCTGTACTTCGTCTAATGCGTTCAGCGAAAAAAGTAAACCATATTCTTTGCCGTTCAGCTCTACGGGAAAAGCCCCGCTCTTTAATGCTCCCATGATATAAAATTAAGGCGCAGCCCATGCTACGCCTCTCTCCTTTCCTGTTTTATACACTTTCCATTGCTTCTGCCTTTTCCGGCACTGCTGTAAACCACGTCTTAGCCGCTGCGCTTTCCTCTGTTCCCACGAAGTCAGCTTTCCACAAATTATCTTTCTTTCTCGTTGTAAAAGATGCCTCAATATCCGGCGTGTTAAACTTGATGCTTTCACCCTTTGTTTCGTACTTTTCAGACGGCACTTTAAATTTTGCTTTAAGCAGCCATACGTAACGATATTTACCGCCCGTTTTCTTAGCTCTGAACCCTACAGCAACATACGGCGGCTCGTCCTCTTTTCCCGCCCATACTACGCTGTTCTTATCTACTGCCTGCCCCAGCAGCTCTGCCACCACTTCCGGCGTAAGGTCTTTAATTCCCAGCTTAAGCGTTCCACTTGCAAACTCTGTGACGCTCACACTTAATGTGTCGTCTGCATACAAGCTGCCGTCCGCTGTCTTTACGGACAAATCGGCGCTCATTGCCTCTGCCATTTTCTTAGGTGTCCCGTAGCTCTCTGCTCCGTCTGCCTCTGTGCATACGGCGTAATATAAATCTTTCAGTCCCAGTGTCATTGTTTAATCACTCCTCTTTCAAAATCTCGACTGTGATAGGCACTAACCAGTACCCCGTTTCTGTTTCGTAGCTTTCTGCGTCTATGCTGTTGATATAAACGCCTGCTGCTTTCAATACCTCTTTTGTCTTATCAAGCTGCGCCTCAAAATCGCCCTTATGGAAAAGCGTAACTCTATACATTTCCCTGCGCTCTTTCTCTTCGTCGTCTGCATTTACCGCAGGCGTACCCAGCAGCCGCAGAAACGTATAATATGCGTCTGGCTTATCCCGTCCAGTGTAAACGCCTCTCTGGGCTGGCAACCCTGCGCTTTCTAAAATCTCCTGTATACTCATTCGCCTGTTTCACTCTCCCATATACTGCGCTGTGCCTCTACTACCTTTTCGTGCGCCTTTTCGTTTGCCACTGTCATATAAGGGCGTGCAGCGTGGCTACTTGTGCCGTACTCTGCCACAAAGCCGATTGTTGCATAGCGCACCTTGCTTTTATCTCCTTTTCTGTCGTTTCCATGCTTTGCCCGTCCCTGTGGGTATATCTCTACGTATTTCTCCGTATCGTCGCCCTTTACGTCCGTAGCTTTTATGGAATTGATAAAACCGCCCGTTTCATTCAGTCCCATTGCCTGTGCCTCTGCTCTCTGTGCCTCTATCAGCACATCAGCACCAGCTTTAAGCATTTTGGGGACTGCCTCAACTGTAGCCGCCTCTCTCCGGCTGAAAGCGTCTATAATATCTTCCAGCCCGACTGTGTTAAACTCTCCCATGCTTACACCTCGTTTCTGTGGCGTAAATCTGTAAGCGTAAGCTCTATGGTGTCTGTTCCTGTATCGTAGGTCTTAAGTACAAAATAGCGCCGCCCTTTTACTTCTACTACGTCCTCGCCGCCATAATCTGCCTTGTGTACCTCGTACTTTGCCTCTACCAGTTTTCCTGTCTGCTGGCTCTTAAAATATTCACTGTACCCTACTGATTTTTTGTTACAGAATACAGTGCGGGTGCTTTCTTCCGGCTTTACTGCAAAGCCGTTTTTATTTACCCTGTTTTCTGCTGTTGTTTCTGCAATAAGTGTTAATTCGTCCAGCCACTCCACCGCTTTACACCCCACTTTCTGTGCTGTTGGTGTCCGTTTCGGACACTTGCGGCGCTGTGTTGTATTCTGCTGATAAAGATAAGCGCATTTTAAGTGCGTCGTATGACTTTCTAAATTGTTCCGCAGCATTGTTAAAACCAAACTCTGCCTTGCAATACAGTGTAATTGCTCTGATAATCAACCCGTCTGTCTCTTTTATCACTTTTACGCCGTCGTTTTTCATATCAGCTTTGCAGGCGGCTATACAGTCGTTTATTTCCTCTGTAATTTTCTCACTGGTGCTGCTGATACGCAGCGCCGCCCGCATTTTCTCGGTTAATGTTGTGGTATCTGCTGCCATAGCCTGCACCCTCTTTCTTACTCTTCTATTACTGCTGCTACGCCTGCCTCTTCCAGAACTGCTGCACGTTCTCTGCTTACTGCGTATTCGTCCCCAGTATCCTTAATCTGGTTTAATTCCTTGTCAAGGAAACGGCGCTGTGCTTTTACTTTTACAAGCTCTGTGGCTGCCTCTTCCTCTTCGGCTTTCGCTGCTGCCTCTGCTGCCGCCTCTTCCGCTGCTCTTTTATCCTCTTCTGTAAGCTCGCTTTCGTCCGGTATGTCTACCTCAACCGCTGCGCAGCGTGTAGCAATTTCTTTCTTTGTTCCCTCTGCATCTACGCCCAGCTGCTTTGCCAGTTCCTGCAAATCTTCTTTCTTGTAGCTTTCCAGTTCTTTAGCGTCTAAATACCCTTTCATGGTCTACCTCGCTTTCTGGCAGCCAGTGTTTATACACCAGCTGCCTTGTTAATTACACTGCCTCGATTTTCTTTACAACTACAAGGCTGTTTTTGTCTACTACCTTGCCGTCTACAAGCATAATGCCCTTTGTAATCTGGTCGTCTGTGTCGTTGTCCTCATACTTCTTTACGCCCATAGAGTAGTTTGTATTAAGCACGTAGTCCTTGAAATTGAAAAGGAATGCAAAAATTGTATCTTTCGCAAGTGCTGCGCTGTAGCTTGCTACGTAATCGCAAAGTACAACTGTTCTGCCTAAAAGCGTTCTCTCCGGCTTTCCAGATGTTCCATAGTTCACTTTTGCGATAGGCTGCCCGTTCTTATCTGTCATGCCTACATATTCCATAAAGGTCTTTTTACTCATGCACCACACAGCGCCATTTTCATAAGCCATAGGTAAAGCACCCTCTGCCTTAATCAAATCACTGTAAGACGGTGCGGCGCTCTCGATTGTCTGCCCGTCGGCTGGTGTCTCTGCTAAAATTCCTTTCGGTTTTCCTGTTCCGTTTCCGTCAATGATTGCCTGCTCTAACGCTTTTGTCATTGCCTCAACAATATTGTTAATAAGCAGTGTTTCAAAAGCGCTGATTGCCATTGTATCTACTTCCAGAGATACGGCTACTGCACAGCGCAGCTTATGGTATGCAAAAGTAATCATACCGTCTTTTGCAATATTCTTTTTCTGCTTGTCGCTGCCCGCTCCCTCATTTACCCATGTTGCAGTAGGCTTTACAGTAGATACGGGGATAGAAACGCCGCCCTTGTATGCAGTTCTGGTTACAAGGGCTAAAATCATACCTGTGCTTTCCAGCTTTTCTACAATCTGGTTAAGCACTGTGGTAGGGATAACTGCGCCTACGTCTGTGCTTTTGCTTACCGCATCTGCTCTGTACTCTTTCGGCAGCGCCTCGCCTCTGCATACATATTTCATAAATGCTTTGCGGTATTCCATGCTGCCGTATTTGTCGTCGTTATCGCCCTCGCCAGCTGCTCCCTTGAAATTTCTAAGCACTCTCTGCTGTCCGCTGCCGTCTCCCTCTCCGTCGCCTACGCTTTCGCCTGCTGCAATTCTCGCAAGCAGTGCGCTACGCTTTTCTGCTGCTGCCTTAATTGCCGCTCTCTCTTCCTGTAAAGCTGTTACCTCATTCTCCAGCGCTGTAATTTCTTCCTCTTTCAGCTCCGCTGCTCTTGTGGTAAGCTCGTTTTTAATTGCTGCTAATCTTTCCTCAATTTCTTTTAATCTCATGCTCTGTTTTTCTCCTTTTCATTTTCGCTTTTATA
>ENA-OROH01002932-OROH01002932.1-human-gut-metagenome-genome-assembly--contig:-NODE-2932-length-12149-cov-4.551513_pt1 | contig 12149 bp, 10 predicted proteins | sample MGYA00242125_ERZ509042 | MGnify/ENA primary metagenome ERZ509042 (study PRJEB26280, sample SAMEA2338738) | human gut metagenome | biome: human gut; feature: human-associated habitat; material: faeces... | reverse complement strand
TTTTCATCGTTTCTATTGTTTTTGAATAAGATTTCTGCAAAAGTACGGACTTGACGGGGAGTGAGAAATCACTATAAATAGGTATTCTTTTTGTGCCTATTCCCTATATGTCGTTAGTCTGACCTTATACTATAACAACGGGACGATGCTTTTTGTTTGAGTGCGGCGGGGTGAATTTGCAGGATTTTAATCTTCGATAATAACCCCTAACAGTGGAAGCAAATCCATTGCTTGCAGGGAAGTGATGACAGCCCCTTTCAGATCGCTGATGTTAAGCGTGATTCCGCTGATACGGGAAGTGCGCAAATCTATTCCGCGAAGCGGAGCGTGTGAAAAATCGGCTTCTACGAGATCGCAACTCTCAAATGCGACGGATGAAAAACGGCAGTCGTTCAGACTTCCGTTGCGGAGCTGGCTGTGTGCAAAACGTACCTGGTTCATTTTACTCATAGCCAGATTGATATAACCTGCGTTGCAGTCATGCAGCAAGACGTGATTCATTGTTGTTTCCGATAAATTGGTACCCAATAGCTTGCAGGAAATGAATTCTACCCGGTAGAGCGAACTTTCAGCGAAAGAAATGTTGGATAAGTCGCAGTTCTCGAACCTGACATCGGTCAGTTGGGAGGAACGGAATTTACATTCGCTGAATGTCTGATGCTGAAAGGTGCAGTTTTTGAAACTTTTATAAGATTTGTCGATGCCTTCTTCTTTTCCTTTGCAGAATAAAAGATGAGAGACGGTTTCTTCTCTGTCGAGCCATTCCTGTAGGGTAATAGTACTGACTTCCTGTTCTTCCATCATGGGAGGAACAACGCGGACGGGTTTGGTTGGGCTTCTTTTAATCATGGCGTAAAGGTAGGATTTATATTCGAATTATTAAATCTGTTTTCCCACATATCCGCCGGCTAACGTTGCGGCTAATCCTATTCCTATACTTAATAATGTATATAGAACAAATGCTCCGTAAAATTCTCCTTTCAGCAGATCTACGCCGTCACTGGAGAAAGTAGAGAACGTTGTGAAACCTCCACATAAACCCGTTGTCAGAAACAAACGGAACTCGAACGGAAGGTGGAATCGCTCTGAAAGGGCATAGAACAGACCGATGAGAAAACTGCCGAGAAGATTGACCGTGAAAGTTGCCCATGGAAAATGATAAGGGACGATTCGTTCGTGCATTAACAACTGGATGAAATAACGCAGTGCACTACCGGTTCCTCCACCGATAAAGATATAGATAACTTCTTTACTCATTTGATTGAAAGATTGATATTATTTGTAGGCGGCTTCAAAATCTTTTTCGAATTGTTGGAAGCCTCCGGGATAAACAAGATTGATTTGTTCTGAAATGGTTGACGGATCATTTTAAAAATGTAGGAAGGTTTACTTCTCCCAGCATATACATCGTCCGAACTCTCCCTTGTTCGTATTCGGTAAATGTGTGGCGGACTGCTTTTTTGTGAATGGTGCAATGTTCGAAGTACTCCGACAGTCCTTCGTTAAGCCAGCTTGGAGGACGCTTGCCGAGAATCTGCGAAACGAAATGATGACTTAGTTCGTGATAGATAATGGCAAGACTTCTCTCCCGTCCATTCTCCCGTCCTAAGATGACTGCCTTTTGTAGCTTAGGTGAGTATGCACCACTTGCCTTGATAGGCAGAGACACATTGATACTTTCTAAGTAATCGATTGCTTCTCTTCTATTTTCAAATACATATAGTTGGAGGCTCAGCGTATCGGGCAGTCCGAATTGTGAATAGAAATCAACCTCATGTTGAAGAAACTGTTCTATCTTCTTCCGGTCTTTGTCGGGAAGCGGGTCACCGCCATATTCCACTTTTACGGTTTGGGCATGAAGCAAACCGCAGAAAAAGAAGACCGGGAAGAAAAGTAAAAATATGCGCATGATACATCTATTATTTCAGGTTGTGTAGCTTCATATATTTCTTTTTATCACGTTTACTCATGTCCTGCATGATAAGGTCATGGTCGGTCACAGCCTGATAGATGGTTTTCTCTTCCGGTTTCACATCTCCTTCAGTTGTGCGGAATACAGGAATAAAGTGGGAGTAAGGGTATCCGGATGATAATCCTCCTTTGAACTTATTTTCATCCAGAAAAAAGAAAGAGATGGCAGCACCTGTGGGGCCTGCCTTTCCTATGGCTTGTCCAACTTGTACTTCTTCGCCCGGTTCGATAAAATTCTCGTTCATCACCAGATAGGCTGCAAAAGTCTGATCGGGATGATAGATGAGCAGCTGTTGCGGGTTGGTGGTTTTACAGGCTATTCCGCTGCGGGTGGCGTAGATTGTATCACCTTGTTTGATGTGAAAATTTAAGGTCTTGAATGGTTCACGCGGATCGGTTTTCCAGGCTGTCTTTTGATTGTTCTTTACGGGTAAGGCATAAGGAGTCTGAATATTGAAATCTTTAGGAAATTTGCCCCGGTAGAACGTATAAGAAGAGGCACTTTTAAACGAATTGTCTACCTGAGCATCTTTTTCCCATTTTGACTCGATGATGCCGTATGGACGTTCCAGCAGTTTACGTAAAGACTGCGCGGAAGTGTAGCTGGCGGACAATGTGAAAATCAATAGAGCGATCAATTTAAGGTGCTGTGCCATATTCTAAATAGTAAAGTGTTTATTGATATAGTTGGGATAATACGTTGCAAATATAGAAAGATTATGTAATATGCGTCTTTAATCCTTTTAATTTCTTCACCATAGACACTATATTTTTTCTAGCTTATGGATTTGTTATCTGCTTTATATTTAAATGTTTATCCCGTTTCTACTTCTATATCCTTCTATATTTTCTTTATAAAGAAAAACACCTCTATTGTTTCTTGTCTATCTTTGTCCTACGATTATTAATTAACTCATTTATATCATGAAGAACATGAAAATAGGAACTGCAATATGGGCCTGCCTGTTGCTCTCTTTTTTCTTCGGCACATCAGCAAAGGCCGAAAGTATCACTTCTCCTGACGGACAATTAAAGTTAAATTTTTCTGTCAACACGCAAGGAGAACCGGTGTATGAACTCTCTTATAAAGGAAAAGAGGTGATTAAACCTTCGAAACTGGGACTGGAATTGAAAAATGATCCCGGACTGATGAATGGATTCACTCTGACCGATATTAAAACTTCTGCTTTTGATGAAACATGGGAACCGGTGTGGGGAGAGGTGAAATCAATCCGCAACCATTATAATGAGATGGCTGTTACTTTGAATCAGAAGGCACAAGATCGCAATATCATTATCCATTTCCGTCTTTATGATGATGGCTTGGGATTCCGGTATGAATTCCCATTGCAGAAGAATTTGAATTATTTTGTGATTAAGGAAGAACATTCCCAGTTTGCTATGGCGGGAGATCATACGGCCTTTTGGATTCCCGGTGATTATGATACGCAGGAATACGATTATACCGAGTCCAGACTTTCTGAAATTCGTGGATTATTGCAAGGGGCGATTACTGGAAACGCTTCTCAAACCTCTTTCTCGCCAACAGGTGTGCAAACTTCTTTGCAGATGAAAACGGATGATGGCTTATATATCAACCTGCATGAAGCTGCTTTGGTTGATTATTCCTGTATGCATTTGAACCTTGATGATCGGAACCTGGTTTTTGAATCGTGGTTGACACCGGACTCACAAGGAGATAAAGGATATATGCAAGCACCTTGTCGTTCTCCTTGGCGCACGGTAATCGTGAGTGATGATGCACGTGATATTCTGTCGTCTAAGCTGACATTGAATCTGAACGATCCTTGTGCTTATGAAGATGTTTCTTGGATTAAACCGGTGAAATACATTGGTGTGTGGTGGGAAATGATTAGCGGAAAAAGTTCTTGGGCATATACGGACGATGTTTACTCTGTGAAATTGGGCGAAACAGATTATTCAAAAACAAAACCGAATGGACGCCATGCAGCGAATAACGATAATGTGAAACGGTACATTGACTTTGCTTCTGAACATGGATTTGATCAAGTATTGGTAGAAGGATGGAACGAAGGTTGGGAAGATTGGTTCGGCAAATCAAAAGATTATGTATTTGATTTCATTACACCTTATCCTGATTTCGATTTGAAAATGCTGAATGCATATGCGAAGTCAAAAGGAGTAAAGCTGATGATGCATCACGAGACATCCGCTTCTGTTCGTAACTATGAACGTCATTTGGATGCGGCATATCAATTTATGGTAGATAACGGCTACAATGCAGTGAAGAGTGGATATGTCGGCAATATCATTCCTCGTGGCGAACATCATTACGGACAATGGATGAACGACCATTATCTATATGCAGTGAAGAAAGCGGCTGATTATAAGATTTGTGTGAATGCTCATGAGGCAGTCCGTCCTACCGGACTATGTCGTACTTATCCGAATCTGATCGGCAATGAGTCGGCACGTGGTACGGAGTATGAAGCATTTGCCGGTAATAAACCGTTTCATACCACTTTACTTCCTTTTACCCGTCTGATTGGCGGACCGATGGATTATACTCCGGGTATTTTTGATACCAAACTTTCTTTCTTGTCGGGCGATCATAGTTTTGTACGTACTACATTGGCTAAACAATTGGCTCTTTATGTAACGATGTACAGCCCTTTGCAGATGGCGGCTGATTTCCCTGAAAACTACGAACGTCATATGGATGCATTTCAATTTATCAAGGATGTAGCCGTTGATTGGGATGACAGTAAGTATCTGGAGGCAGAACCGGGAGATTACATCACCGTTGCACGTAAGGCGAAGGGTACTGATAGCTGGTTCGTAGGTGGTATCACTGATGAGAATCCTCGTACTTCTGCTTTTACACTTGATTTTCTCGAACCGGGAAAACAATATGTAGCGACATTGTATGCTGACGGAAAGGAAGCGGACTTTGAAAAGAATCCCACCTCTTATCAAATAAAGAAAGGTATAGTAACTGCTAAAACCCGGATTTCTGTCAAACTGGCCCGTAGCGGAGGATTTGCGTTGAGCTTGATTGAAGCAGCTCCGTCGGATAAGAAGATAATCAAGAAATGGAAATAAGATCTAGGCAAAGAGATTGTTCTCGGATTCCCCGCTTTTAATAAATATTAGTTGTTGCCCCGCAAGGAAAACAAAACTTTGCGGGGTTCTTTGTTTTATCAGACGGATTCTTTTTTGTACTTTTGCACATCTTTTTAAAAAACATCAATAAAGAGAATAACATGGGAGGTTTTTTCGGAACAGTCTCGAAAGCTAGTTGCGTGACTGATTTATTCTACGGCACAGATTATAACTCACATCTGGGTACAAAGCGAGGAGGACTCGCGACATACAGTAAGGAAAAAGGTTTTATACGCTCCATTCATAATTTGGAAAGTACCTATTTTCGAACAAAGTTCGAAGGAGAATTGGACAAGTTTAAAGGAAACGCCGGTATCGGCATTATTAGTGACACAGACGCTCAACCTATTATTATAAACTCTCACCTCGGCCGCTTCGCCATTATTACCGTTGCAAAGGTTGTCAATATTCAGCAACTGGAAGATGAACTTCTCAATCAAAATATGCACTTCGCCGAACTTAGTTCGAGCAATACCAATCAGACAGAACTTATCGCATTACTTCTGATACAAGGTAGAAACTTTGTGGAAGGTATTGAAAATGTGTTCAAGCACATCAAAGGTTCTTGCTCAATGCTTATCTTGACGGAGGACGGAAGTATCATCGCTGCTCGTGACCAGTGGGGGCGTACTCCTATCGTAATAGGAAAAAAAGAAGGAGCATACGCTGCGACAAGCGAATCATCCAGTTTTCCGAATTTGGATTATGAGATAGAGAAATACTTAGGTCCCGGTGAAATCGTCCGTATGTATGACGATCATATCGAACAACTTCGTGAACCGAATGAGGATATGCAGATTTGTTCGTTCTTGTGGGTGTACTATGGTTTTCCTACTTCTTGTTATGAAGGACGGAATGTAGAAGAGGTGCGCTTCACTTGTGGATTGAAGATGGGACAGACAGATCAATCGGAAGTGGACTGTGCTTGTGGTATTCCTGATTCGGGAGTGGGTATGGCTTTGGGGTATGCAGAAGGCAAGGGGGTTCCTTATCACCGTGCGATTTCAAAATATACACCGACTTGGCCTCGTAGTTTTACTCCTAGTAATCAGGAGATGCGTGCGTTAGTGGCGAAGATGAAATTGATTCCGAACCGTGCAATGCTTGAAGGTAAACGCTTGTTGTTTTGTGATGATTCTATCGTTCGTGGCACGCAGTTGCGTGATAATGTGAAGATACTATATGATTATGGAGCAAAAGAGGTACATATGCGTATTGCCTGTCCTCCATTGATTTATGCTTGTCCGTTTGTAGGTTTTTCTGCTTCCAAAAATGCGTTGGAACTGATTACCCGCCGTATTATTAAGGAATTGGAAGGTGACGAAAATAAGAATTTGGATAAATATGCCACTACCGGGTCTCCCGAATATGAGAAGATGGTTGGTATTATAGCCGAACGTTTCGGGCTTTCTTCTTTGAAGTTCAATACAGTGGAAACATTAATAGAAGCTATCGGTCTGCCCAAATGCAAGGTTTGTACACATTGCTTTGACGGTAGTAGCCATTTTTAAAGTGGTCAGATAGGTCAGTTAAGTATCCGGATAAAACTATACAATAAAAAAGAGCCGTGAATTGCTTTGTAATTCACGGCTCTTTTTTTACCTTTACGGCACTATAAACTATCAATTTGTAAATTGTAATTAGTAACTTGTAATTAAAACGATATGACTTTAGTAGACAGATTTTTAAAGTATGTAAGCTTCGATACACAATCTGATGAATCGACAGGGCTTACTCCAAGTACTTCGAAACAGATGTTTTTTGCAGAATACTTGAAAAAAGAGTTGGAATCTTTGGGGTTAGAAGATATAACTTTGGATGAGCATGGTTATCTTTTTGCCACGCTCCCTGCCAATATAGATAAAGAGGTGCCGACTATCGGGTTTATTGCTCACATGGATACAAGTCCGGATATGACGGGTAAGGATGTTACTCCGCGTATTGTAGAAAAGTATGACGGTTCGGATATTGTACTTTGTGCCGAAGAAAATGTGGTTCTTTCCCCGTCGCAATTTCCGGAATTGTTGGATCATAAAGGAGAAGATTTGATTGTAACCAACGGAAAAACTTTGCTCGGTGCTGATGATAAAGCCGGTATTGCAGAGATTGTTTCCGCAATGGCCTATCTGAAAGAACACCCTGAAATCAAACACGGAAAAATCCGTATCGGTTTCAATCCGGATGAAGAAATCGGTGAAGGCGCTCATAAATTCGATGTAGAAAGGTTCGGCTGTGAGTGGGGATATACAATGGATGGCGGTGAAGTGGGAGAGTTGGAGTTCGAGAACTTCAATGCTGCTGCCGCTAAAGTTACTTTTAAAGGGCGTAATGTACATCCGGGATATGCTAAGGATAAGATGATTAATTCCATTTATTTGGCCAATCGGTTTATTACTCTGCTGCCGACACAGGAAAGGCCGGAGCATACTACGGGATATGAAGGATTTTATCATTTGATTGGCATTCAGGGTGAAGTGGAGCAAAGCTCAGTTTCTTATATCATTCGCGATCATGACCGTACTAAGTTCGAAAACCGCAAGAAAGAAATGGAACGTCTGGTCGCTCAAATGAATGCCGAATATGGTGCGGGTACGGTAACTCTCGAATTGCGCGACCAATATTATAATATGCGTGAGAAGATAGAGCCGGTGATGCATATTATCGACACCGCTTTTGCTGCAATGGAAGCTGTTGGTGTGAAACCGAATGTGAAGCCGATTCGTGGAGGTACGGATGGTGCACAACTTTCTTTTAAAGGCTTGCCTTGTCCGAATATCTTTGCCGGTGGGCTGAATTTTCACGGACGTTATGAATTTGTGCCTATCCAGAATATGGAGAAAGCGATGAAAGTAATTGTGAAGATTGCCGAGCTCGTAGCTTCCAAATAACTGATACTTAAAACTTAATACTTAAAAGATAATGAAAACCACTCCGTTTATAGAGAAACATATAGCGCTTGGCGCTAAAATGCACGAGTTTGCAGGTTATAATATGCCTATTGAATACTCCGGTATCATTGACGAACATCTGACGGTCTGTCAGGGTGTCGGGGTATTTGACGTATCCCACATGGGAGAATTCTGGGTGAAAGGTCCGAAGGCATTGACTTTTCTTCAGAAGGTGACTTCCAATAATGTGGCGGTACTGACTCCGGGAAAGATTCAATATACTTGTTTCCCGAATGATAAAGGAGGAATTGTAGATGACTTGCTGGTATATCAGTATGAACCGGAAAAATATATGTTGGTAGTCAATGCCGCTAATATTGAAAAGGACTGGGACTGGTGCGTTTCTCATAATACGGAAGGAGCGGAATTGGAGAACGCTTCGGATCACATGGCGCAACTTGCTGTGCAGGGACCGAAAGCGATTCTTGCTTTGCAGAAATTGACTGATATTGATCTGTCATCAATTCCTTATTATACTTTTAAAGTCGGAAAGTTTGCAGGTGAAGAGAACGTGATAATTTCCAATACCGGCTATACGGGTGCAGGAGGTTTTGAACTATATTTCTATCCGAATGTGGCTGATACTATTTGGAAAGCGGTCTTTGAAGCCGGTGAGGAGTTCGATATCAAACCTATCGGTTTAGGAGCTCGCGATACACTTCGGTTGGAGATGGGATTCTGTCTGTATGGAAATGATTTGGATGATACTACTTCACCGATAGAAGCTGGACTTGGATGGATAACTAAGTTTATAGAAGGTAAAGAGTTTATCAATCGTCCGATGCTGGAGAAGCAGAAAGCAGAAGGAGTAACCCGTAAATTAGTTGGCTTTGAAATGGTTGATCGTGGAATTCCCCGTCATGGGTATGAACTTGTAAATTCGGATGGGGAGAAGATTGGGAACGTTACTTCGGGCACTATGTCGCCTACCCGCAAAATCGGTATCGGCATGGGGTATGTGAAACCGGAATACAGCAAGGCAGGTACGGAAATTTGTATCGATGTGCGTGGTCGTAAATTGAAAGCGGTCGTGGTAAAACCTCCGTTCAGGAAATAATTGAATATTTATAGAAACGCAGATTAACGCAAATTTGCCCAGAATAAGATTTGAAATTAAACTTCTGCGTGAATTTGCGTTAATCTGCGTTTCTTATATGGATAAACGTTGCTCATTCCATAGATTTATTATAATTTTGTCAGCAAATATGATGAAATAATGTCTCAGTTACCTACTCTTATAGCCGATCTCGCACTGATACTGATCTGTGCAGGCATCATGACTTTATTATTTAAGAAGTTGAAGCAACCTTTGGTTTTAGGATATGTGGTTGCCGGCTTTTTGGCAAGTCCGCATATGCCTTATACACCTTCCGTAATGGATACTGCGAATATTAAGACATGGGCGGATATAGGTGTTATCTTCTTGTTGTTCGCTCTCGGACTGGAATTTAGTTTTAAGAAGATAGTAAAAGTGGGTGGCTCTGCTATTATTGCCGCTTGTACTATTATTTTCTGCATGATTCTGTTGGGTATAGGCGTTGGTATGGGCTTCGGCTGGCATAGGATGGATAGCCTGTTTTTGGGTGGTATGATTGCAATGTCCTCTACTACGATTATTTATAAGGCTTTTGATGATCTGGGGTTACGGAAAAAACAGTTTACCGGCTTGGTCTTGAGTATCTTGATTTTGGAAGATATTTTGGCAATTGTGTTGATGGTCATGCTTTCCACAATGGCTGTAAGCCATAATTTTGAAGGTACGGAAATGTTGGAAAGTATCGGTAAACTATTGTTTTTCCTAATTCTCTGGTTTGTGGTCGGTATCTATCTAGTACCGGAATTCTTGAAACGTTGCCGTAAACTGATGGGAGAGGAGACTTTGCTTATTGTGTCGCTGGCACTATGTTTCGGTATGGTAGTTATGGCGGCTAATACGGGTTTCTCCGCTGCTTTCGGTGCGTTTATTATGGGATCTATTTTGGCGGAAACAATTGAAGCGGAATCTATCGACCGATTAGTGAAACCTGTTAAAGATCTTTTCGGAGCCATCTTTTTCGTATCGGTAGGAATGATGGTGGATCCGGCGATGATTGTAGAATATGCCATACCTATTCTTGTCATTACTTTGGCGGTTATTTTGGGGCAGTCCGTATTTGGAACATTTGGAGTAATACTTTCCGGCAAACCATTGAAGACGGCTATGCAATGCGGCTTTAGTCTGACACAGATTGGTGAATTTGCATTTATTATCGCATCTTTGGGAGTCTCGCTGCACGTGACAAGTGATTTTCTCTATCCGATTGTGGTGGCTGTTTCCGTCATCACTACTTTTCTGACTCCTTATATGATTCGTCTTGCCGAACCGGCTTCTACTTTCGTAGATGCTCATCTTCCCGTTTCATGGAGGAAATTTCTGATGCGTTACTCTTCCGGATCGCAGACTGCGCTCAATCATGAGAACTTATGGAAGAAGTTGATATTGGCAATGGTACGCATTACTGTCGTTTATTCTATTGTCAGCATATCGATCATTGCGCTTTCTTTTCGTTTTGTCATACCTTTCTTTAAAGAGAACCTGCCTCATTTGGGAGCTTCTTTACTTGGAGCTGTGTTTATCATTCTCTGTATTGCTCCATTTCTGCGGGCTATTATGGTGAAGAAAAACCATTCGGTGGAGTTTATGACTTTGTGGCACGCCAATCGTGCAAATCGCGCTCCGCTGGTATCGACCATTGTGATTCGCATTATGATAGCGGCACTTTTTGTTATCTTTGTGATTTCCGGATTATTCAAGGCGTCTATCGGCCTAGTTATCGGAGTTGCAGTGCTGGTAGTGTTGCTAATGGTATGGTCGCGCCGCTTGAAAAAGCAGTCTATCTCGATTGAACGTCGTTTTTTCCAGAATCTTCGTTCCCGTGATGTGCGCGCGGAATATCTAGGGGAGAAAAAACCGGAATATGCCGGACGCTTGTTATCGCATGATCTCCATCTTGCCGATATGGAGATTCCTGGTGAGTCTGCTTGGGCGGGAAAGACATTGATGGAACTGAATTTAGGAAAGAAGTTCGGAGTTCATGTTGCTTCCATTCTTCGCGGAAAGAGACGGATTAATATTCCGGGTGGTTCTGTCCGTCTGTTTCCAATGGATAAAATACAGGTGATAGGGACGGATGAACAATTGAATGTGTTTAATGAAGCCATGCAAAATGGGACAAAGGTGGATTGGGATGTGTATGAAAAGAGTGAGATGACTCTAAAACAATTAATTGTTGATAGTGATTCCATGTTTTTAGGTAAGACCATTCGTGAATCGGGTATTCGGGATAAATATCATTGTATGATAGCAGGTGTTGAAAGTGAGGATGGAACATTGATGATTCCGGATGTGAATGTGCCGCTTGAAGAGGGTGATGTGGTTTGGGTGGTAGGTGAAAAAGAGGATGTATACCAATTAGTCAATCAAAAAAACGAAAAAGTACAAGTCGGATAGGAGTGTTATGCCTATTTTTGTAAACGGTAAAAACTTAAAAATAATAATATCATGAAGAGCGATCCGAAAGAATGTCTGTATTGTCAGAATAATGAAACGCTGCATAATCTGATGATTGAGATTGCGCAGTTGAGTGTGTCACGTGTATTCCTGTTTAAGGAGCAAACCTATCGCGGGCGTTGCCTTGTTGCTTACAAGGATCATGTGAACGATTTGAACGAGTTGAGTGATGAAGACCGTAATGCTTTTATGTCAGACGTTGCACGTGTTGCCCGTGCCATGCAAAAAGCTTTCCAGCCGGAAAAGATAAATTATGGTGCATACTCAGATAAGTTGTCTCATTTGCATTTTCATTTAGCGCCTAAATATGTGGATGGACCGGATTATGGAGGTACATTTCAAATGAATCCGGGAAAGGTTTATCTGACTGACGCGGAATATCAGGAACTGATTGATGTAGTTAAGTCAAATCTGTAAATGATAATCTAGAGTCTACGGTTCACGGTTCACCACAGAGGACACAGGGGACACAGAGGTTGTATATTTTGGGATATTCAGTAAATGTTCCTCTTTCTAAAAAATCAAGAGAAAAGCTT
>ENA-OROH01002926-OROH01002926.1-human-gut-metagenome-genome-assembly--contig:-NODE-2926-length-12164-cov-3.641424_pt1 | contig 12164 bp, 4 predicted proteins | sample MGYA00242125_ERZ509042 | MGnify/ENA primary metagenome ERZ509042 (study PRJEB26280, sample SAMEA2338738) | human gut metagenome | biome: human gut; feature: human-associated habitat; material: faeces... | reverse complement strand
TTGTCTACGAAACTTATTATATTTTTTTCTTTTTAAAAATCAATTTTATTGTCATAATTTAATAAATAAAAGCGATTACATCTCCTAAAATTAAAAAAAAACCGCTTTTATCACGGTTTTTTAGGATATATAAATAATAAGTATGGTATTTATCTTTTAGCTTTCTTTAACATTTTTTGAATTATTTGTATTTGATTTTGATAATCATCAAATGAAGTAAGTTTATAAGACCAGTTATGTGGACCTACTGTCCCTGGTAAATTAATACGAGCTTCTTTGCCATAGCCAAGTAGATCTTGTAAAGGAACAATAGAAATCACTGCATCACATTCAAGTGTATATGCAAGCATATCTTCCACAAGATTTTCTCCTATATATCCTAGCCCCTTCATAATTTCTTTCATTCTTTCTTTATCATCTAATTCTTCATACCATTGTTTAAGAGTAGCATTATCATGTGTTCCTGTATAAACAACACAATGTTGAGGAATTTTATATTTAACTTTTCTTTCATCTTCTCCAAAAGAGAATTGCATAACTTTCATTCCTAATAAATCATAATGATCTCTCAGTTCATGTACTTGTGGACGTAATTCTCCTAAGTCTTCAACAATCATATTAAGTTTAGGCAATTGTTTATAAACTGAATCTAAAAAATGATAACTTGGTCCTTCTATCCATTTTCCTTCTCTTGCTGTAGCACTTCCATAAGGAACTGACCAATATGTATCAAAAGCCCTAAAATGATCAACTCTTAAAATATCAAAAATTTCATTATTCCATTTTAATCTTTTGATCCAAAAATTATATCTTGTTTTCTTTAAATAATCCCAATCATATAAAGGATGTCCCCATAGTTGGCCATCTTTTGAAAAATAATCAGGTGATGCTCCAGATACGAATTTAGGATAAAATTTATCATCTAATTGAAAACATTTACGATACTCATAAACATCCGCAGAATCATCACCTACATATAAAGGTAAATCTCCCATGATAGATATTCCTTTTTGATGTGCATGTATTTTTAATAAATTAAATTGTTTTACAAAAATATATTGAAGAAATTGAATATAATCAATTTCTGCTTCTAATCCTTCATTACTTCCTTTAATATTTTGATCTTCATCATTCCAATCTACCCAAGGTAAACCTTCGTTTGCTTTATTTAAAGCCATAAAACGCGCATATTTTTTTAACCAAAATGTTCCTTTAACAAAAGTACGATATTCTTTCTTTAATTCTTTATCTTTTAAGAAAACTTGATAAGCTTTTCTTAAATAACGATTTTTAAATAAACGTACGCGTTTATAATCAACTTTTTTTAAATCTTGTAAATAGTTAGGAACTTCATCTAACAAATGCCAATCTTTTAAAAGTTCTAAAGAAATATATATTTCATCACCAGCAAAAGATGAATAAGGAGTATAGGGTGAATTCCCGGAGCTTGATGGATTTAATGGTAAAATTTGCCAAATAGAAAAACCTGCTTGAGCAGATAAGTCAACAAATTCATAAGCTTCTTTTCCTAAATCCCCTATTCCATGTTTTCCTGGTAAACTAAATAACGGTAACAAAATACCAGCTTGTCTTTGATCAAGTGCTTTTAATTTCATGATTTTCACCTCTTCTTTAAATATACCATAAAAAAAGCGTCTTCGCTTATGAAAACGCTATCTTTTTTTGTTTTAAAATGAAAAGGTTCTATTTTCTTAATCTTGAAAATAGAAACCTTTTATTTTAGTCTTCTTTTGTTCTTTTTCTTAAAGATACATAAACGATTGCTGCCATTAATGCAAATGTTGCAAATGTCCATGCAGATGTTGAATCACCTGTTTTCACTTTGTTATTTGTTACAACTTGAGGTTTATGAGCAGGTTCATTTGTATCTGTAGTGATTGTTGGTGCTTTTTCTAATGCATTAATAGCGTTTTGTAATTCACCTACAAGGGCATCGACTTCTTCTTGTGTCATTTCTGATGAATTTTCTAATTTCTTAGAAATTTCAGTAACAACATCTATTAATTTAGAATAAGATGCTTCTGTATATTTTTTACTATCTAATTGTTTAATTTGATCTAATAAACCATGGATACCATCTAAATTACCACGTTTAACAAGTTTTTGAGCAGCTTCTTTTAAAGTATTAGTTAATGCTTGAACGTCAGCACTTGTGTTTTCATTTTCTAAAGCAGCTTTAACATCATTGTAAACTTTTTCAAATTCTTTCCATGATGATACTGTATAATCTTTTTCTTGATATTGATCCATTAATGCTTTTAATGCATTTACTTCATCATCTGTTGCTTTTAAAACTAATTGTGTTCTTGCATCTTGTAATTGTTTTAAAGCTTCATCTAATTGTTCTTTTGTTGCATCTTCTTGTTCGATTAATGTTTGTGCATTCTTTAATGCTTTTTTAAATGAATCAGCAGTAGATGTTAAATATTTATTTGTATCTAACTTATCTAATTCATTTGATGCAATATAATCTTTTAACTCTTTTTTACTTACTGATACGTTTGTTACTAATTGAGCTTTTGCTTTTTGTAAAGCATCTACCATATCAATAACTTCTTTTTCAGTAATTGTTGTTTCATCCTTTTTAATGAATTCTTGAGCAAGTTTCACTTGATCTTGTAAAATAGTCCATGTTTCACTTGTATAATCTTTTTCTTTTAACTTGTTAATTGTATCAAGTTCATCTTTAACACTTTGAATATCTCCACGTTTAACAAGATTTGCATAAGAAACTTCTAATTCAGCTTTTGCATTTGTAATAGCATCTAATTCACCCGCTTGTTTATCTAAAACTTTTTGAGCTTGTTTTAATGCCTTTTCAAATTCTTTATAAGAATCTGCTGTATATTTATTTTCTTTAACATCTAAAGAATTAATATATTTTTGTAAATCATTAGCTGCTGTTGAAGCATATTCATCATCATTTAACATAATAACTTCTGAAATTGTTGGAATTTTATTTTCATCCCATTCAATCTTTAATTCATAAACGTTTCCTTCAGGCATATAGAATTCATTTAATGATTTTTTAAGAGTTCCAACTTGAACCCATTTCTTTCCATTTTCACCATCTACAAGAACAGATACTCTTGCATTTGAAATTTCACCTTTTTGAATAATATGCATTTTCTTAACATCTAAATCACTTGATAATGTATAAGTAATGCTTCCAGCTTCTTTAGAACCTGGTCTATAAGCTGTAGATAAATCTCCATCAAACATATATTGAGGAATAAATCCATTTGCTTCTACAGTTGAAGAAGTATATGTTGGATCATTTGAAACTGGTACATATTCTCCATCATTGATAACAATTTCATTGAAAACAACAGCTCTATTATTATTTGTTGCTGTCATTAAGATCTTTAAGTAACGTGCTTTAACATTATTAGCAGTTCCTTCTACATAGACTTTATTTGGATATGTGCTTGATGCTTTATAACCTGCATCTGAATCAATACATTTAACCCCAGCATCATTTGTATTTTCAACACCATCTCCAATAGTAATAACTTTTGTCCAGTTTTCTAAATCATCTGATACTAAAATATCAGCATCTCTAATATAGTTAACTGCACTATCTTGGCAATACATTTGAATTTTAGAAATTGTTCTTTCTTGTCCTAAATCATAAATAATATATTGTCCTCTTTGTGGAAAATCACCAAATTCTGTTGTTGAATCGATATTACCATCAAAAGCAGCACCATTATTTCTAGTATCTTCACCAACACCCCATGAAGGATTAATATTCATAGTTGCTTTATATAAATATGGTGCTGTAATTTCATTTGAATGTACTTCAAAATGATTAATTGTTAATTTAATAGCTTTGTCTGTTTTATTAATTAATCTTACATATCTTCCATCTGGAAGTTCTTTTTCTTGACCTGTTACAGTTGTCCATTCAACACCATTTTTTGAAACTTGTAAAGTTGCTCCTTGACCATTTTCATAATCAATATTGAATGTACTTAAATCTTTGATTCTTGATAAATCAACACCAACGTATTGACCTTTTTCTAAAGTAATTTCTTGATTATAGATCAATTCTGTAAGTGCTTCTTCACTTTGTGAAGCTAATCTATAATCTGTATTTGTATAAACATTAGCATTATTGAAATCTTCATCTGGATTATAAGCTTTTACAGAGAATTCAGAGAAAATAACCCATACAGCTCTCTCTTCTTCATTCACTAAACGTACATAACGTGCTTTTAAACCATAGAAGTTTTCTTCAACTGTATCTTTACCACTAGCTAAACCTTGATATGTTTTATAAGTAGTCCAGTTTTGGTTGTCATCAGAGTATTGTAAACTATATTTTTTCCATTTATCTCCAGCACTACGATTTCCACCGATGACTGCATAAACTTTACCAATAGCTGTTTCTTTACCTAAATCCCAACCTATATAATCACCTTTTCTTGTTGTATCACCTGAGGTACTAAAATCTAATGCTGTTGAACTATCACCATCTGTTAAATTATCTACTGTTCCTTGATAAATTCCCCATGTATCTGTATACATAAATGTTGCATTCATTTGTCCTGGATCAGCCATTTTAAATGTATTGACTTTCCACCAATATCCTGCTGTATTACTTTTTAAATTTAATTCTAAGTTTCTAATACGAACTGCTTTTGCTTTAATATTTTGACTTGATACATCTAATTCAACAGAAGCATCACCATTATATTCTTTTAATACTTTCCATGTTTGACCATCCGTTGTATATTCAATGACATATTTTGTTGATTTATCTGTTCCTGTATCTTGTCCAAAATAAATTGTACCTAATGTTTTTGCTTTTTTGAAAGTTAATGTAATACTTGCATCAACTGGTAAATAATCTTTAATTTCTCCACCTTTATAAGGACTTTCAGCAAAATGAGCATAAGTAGCATTACTGTCATCTAATAAATTATTTAAAGAACCACCTTTAAGTGTCAATTTATCGACAGATAATGTACCTGGATCTTCTTCAGTTACTACTTCATCTGCATTAACAGCAATATCTCTAATACCTAACCAAGTATTCGCTTTATCTTCAGTAGCAATCATGCGAATACCTTTAACCCCTTTTAAATTTAAGTCAGTTAAAGCTACATCATTTGGTAAAGTATATTCTTGATTATCTAAATCAACCCATTTTTTACCATCTGTTGTATATTGCACTTTAGCTTTAGAAAAAGTATCTTTTGAATTTGAATTTGTTCCTAATCTAAAAGTCACTCTATCAATATCAATTGCTTTTGAATAACTAACGCCTACATAAGTTCCTTTACTAATTGTATTTGGTGTTTTATAAACAATTTCAGTATTGGCTTTATTATCGAATACATTATCAATATTACCTGTTGGACTATCATTACGATTTGTAATAAATTTAGTGACTTGTTTATTTGGATCAACAATAGTTGAAACAATATCTCCTAAATAAGAATCCATTGCTTTAATAAATGGTACGATATGTTGTACTCCTACTTCTGCATATTCTAAATGATCAACATAATTGAATCCATATGTTTTTGATTTTTCAAAAGCAGCTTGTCCAGTAGCATATAGATCCCAAATCTTATCATTAGCTTCTTCATCTTGTACAGCTTTAACAGCTTTAAGATAATTTATTGCTGCATCTGCTGTATCATCCCAACAGTTTAACCAATATACAATTTGATCTTTTATTCTTATATCACCTGCTTGTGCTCTATATGTAGCACTAGCATTTTTTAAGATTGTAAATTCATTGATCAAATCTTCAAATTGCTCATCACTGATTGTTGTTCCATTTGTAAGAGCTTCTTTGAAGCTTGTTAAACGATCTTTTAAATCTACTGATTCTTGTAATGCTGTTACACGACCATCCATATTTTGATTGATCATATGTTTTGAAAGTTCTCTTAAAGCAGCTGATGCTTGAGTTTCAATAGCGCTATTATGATCGACATATTTAAATGAAGCATTCCAGCATTTTTGAGCTTCTTCTTCATTTTGCCAAATATTCCATGAGTAACATGCATTCCCAAAAATTGCAACTTTACTTGGCTCAGATTGTTGCATTGGATTTAAAACGATTCCTTGAATCTTATTTGGATCTACACCAGGGTGTAAAAATGTTGTATATCCACCCATAATTAAGTGTTTTTTAGAGTTATCTGTACATGGCCAGTTGATCCACATATAAGGGCCACGCCCTACATTATTTGTAAAAGTTGTTGTGAAGTTATTTGTAACTTCTCCCCATACTCTACCACCAGTCATAACGATTTGAATATTTGCTGGGAAATTTTGATAATAACTTTCACCATTATACATATATTCTTGTGTACAGAATGGTAATGTTAATTTTAAATCTGGATATGTTTTTTGCATTTCTTTTAACCATGCTGTCATATCAGTTAATGTTTTTGTATAGTTAGCACCACCAACATTTCCAGCATCATCTGCTAAAATAGCAATTTGACGAACACCTGCTTTAATAACTTGTTCAAATTTAGCTTGTAATACTTTTAAGTCTGCTTGATAGTTTTCTTCACTATTATACCTGATGGCATTATACATATATGGATGTAATGCAAATACAAAACGACATTTTGATTTATTTCCTGCTTCAGCAAGAGGTTTGATTTTTGTTTCAATTTCTTCATCTGTATAAAGTTCACGCCATTTGGAGTTATGTTTAGGATCATCTTTAGGAGCATAGAAATAAGAATTCAACTTGTAGTATCCTCCCCATTCCATTAATTTCATACGATCCGTAGTAGACCATGGATTTCCATAATAACCTTCAATAAATCCACGACTAGCAACATTAGCATAATCTTCCATTGTAAAATTACGGATATTTGTTCCGTCTAATTGTTTAAAGATATGATACAAACTTGTAAGACCATAAAAAGCCGCATCTGTATCTTTACCTAATACTGTAATTGTCCCATTATCAACTTTTAATAAGTATGAATCTAATTGATCAAATAATTGGGTTGTTTTTACTGAATAATGTTCACCAACATATTGATCAACATATTGATTTGAATCTTTAATACCTACTAAAATGTTTGTTTGGTCTTCTTTTACTTCTTCAGAAGTACTTGCTTTTATATTTTTAATAGCTAATACTTCATTCATTCTATCCTTTGTATATTTATCAATACCATCTTCATAGACAACATTGACAGTAGATGTCATATCAAATGAACCATCTTGATAATCCATCATATGAGGATTTGGATAGACTTCATAATCATTTTCCAAAGCACTGACGATTGGATAAGAGTGAATACATCCAATTGACATTAAAAATGCAAGTGCTAGAGAAACAATTCTCTTTACCTTTTCTTTCATATTCTTCTTCCTTTCTTATTTACATTACTGCTCCCTTAAATGAATAATGTAATCTTAATTTGCAAATACAAACCAAAAAATAAAGACCAAACAAGATACACTAAAAAAGTGTAAGTTATTTGGTCTTGCCTACTTAAAGTAACAATCCGTATTTACATCCTGTATTGTAACATACACTCTTTGTCTATGCAAGGGCTTACAATAAATTTGTCTAGACAAAATAAATACCACTACTTAATAGGGCTATTCAAATAATTTAGGGGTCCCAACTTTGGGGGTCTACTTTAGGGGACAACTTTAGGGGGATGGACTTCTAATAATTGTCATTGAAAAACAACAGCTAGAATTCTGGCTGTTGTTTCTTTTTATAGTTCGTTTATCATTGATATTGTCTAGATACTATGAAAGGAACTATATGAATAATGATATCATGAAATTTTTAAACATTGAAGATAAAGACATAATTATCTCTAAGATTTTAATTGATGGAAATACTAAGATAATTTATTTAGAAAAGACTCTCAAAGTCGAATATTGCCCTGCCTGTTCTTCTAGAATGCATTCAAAAGGAAAATATATTAGAAAAATAAATCATCCTATCCTACAAGATGGCTATCAATTAAAACTTATTGTAACTCAAAGAAAATGGAGATGTACCAATCCTCAATGTAATCTTTACTTCAATGATCAGTTTAACTTTATTAGTAAATATAAACAGTCATCTAATATTACTCCTTATATGATCCTTAATGAAATGAAGAATATACATATTACTACTGCAGATGTCGCTAGAAAATATAATATTTCTGATACTTCCGTACATTATATATTTCTACAATATTTGAACATAAAACGTCTTCCTTTACCTGAAATAATTTCTGTCGACGAAGTATTTTTAGATATTGACTATAAGCATCGTTATGCATTGGTTATCATGGATTTTGATTCCTCAGAAATTATCGATATTCTTCCCAACAGATGGGAAGAAACGACCAATGCCTACTTTTTATCTATTCCATTGGAAGAACGAAAAAACGTTAAATACCTTATCTGTGACATGTACAATCCCTATATCAACTATACGAAGCGTTACTTTCCTAACAGTATTGCCATCATTGATAGTTTTCACGTTGTTTCTTGGATCATAAGAAAGATAAATAACTATATCAATGATCTAAAAAAGAAATTCCAAATAAGAGATAAAAAGATTTACGAAGACTCTTGTATAAAAAATAACAGACCTATAGATTTTAAAAATATGCCGACATCTAAAGAAGTCTATCTGCTTAATAATTTTAAATGGCTCATATTACAAAATGTAGAAAATATAGACTATCAAAGTAATGTTAGATACAACCACAAATTAAAAGCTTATTTAAATACTTATGACTATGAAAAAATGTTTTTCCAATTAGACGATAACCTTGTACAAATCAGACGTCTAAAAGAAAAATATATTGAATTTAATAAAACAGAAGAAAGGGACCTAGAAAAAATCAATACTCTTTTAAGCAATATTATTGATTGTTATTCTCATTCGACATTGATTATGTTTAAAGAATTTTCTGAACTATTAAAAGCTCATAAACAAGAAATCATCAATTCATTTATTTATATAACTGATAATAATGGAAATGAACGAAGACTATCTAATGGACCTATGGAAGGATATAATAGGACTCCTAAAGATTTCAAAAGAAATTCAAGAGGATTAAGTAATTTTGAATATGTAAGAAGCAGATTGATTTGGGCTAACAGGAAAAATGAATCTATTTTAGCCATTCCTAAATCAAAAAAAGAAGTATATAAATTTAAAAAATAACTTGTTAAATGTATCTAGACAAAATGAAAGGAACAACCTATTTGATTGTTCCTTTAAACTTATTTTCTTTTGAATTTTTAGGTTGCCCCCTAAAGTGCCCCCTAACTTTCAACAGGTTTTTCTTAAAACCCCTAAAGTTGTCCCCTAAATAATTTGGCTTTCCCCCTAAATTATTTGGTTACCCAAGATCCATTCTAAATTTTCTACTATTCTCCACCTAAATCTTTTACATCATTGTCAGTTATCTTATCACCGTTTTCAACACAATCAATGAGTTTAGTAATCTTTTTAACATATGATGCGTAAGGTTTCATAACATAGATTGATGTACCATGCATTGAATAAGTTTGATCTGTCATATACCCTTTTCCATCAAGTTGTACATTGAAAACATCCCATTCAGCATTATCATCTAGTTGCATATTAATTAATGATTTAATTTCGTCAGAAGACATGTTCGTTTCAAAGCATCCTTCGATTGCTGTTAAGATTCTTTGAAAATTAGTAATAATCTTTGGTGACATTGCCTTATTCAACATTGCTTTTAATAATTTTTGTTGGTTACGTCCTCGATCATAATCTCCACTTGGTAAATTATATCTTTCCCTTACAAAACATAGCCCTTTATCACCATCTAATTCATTTTCACCTTTTACAATATGATAGTTACCATGTCTTGTTGTAAATTCATAATCAGAATCAACAGTTACTCCGCCTAATGCGTCAATAATATTTGTAATACCACTAAAGTTTGTTCTTGCATAATAGTTAACATCTAAATCTAAAAAGTCTTCAATCGTAGAAATAGTCTCTTCAACACCATAGATACCAGTATGTGTCAATTTATCCATTTTACCATTTTTATGAAGTTCAATTTCACAATCACGTGGAATACTTGTCATTAAGATTTGTTTAGTTTTTGGATTAACAGTAACAATTAAGTTAACATCACTTCTTGATACTGTTGATACAGAACCATATGTATCGATTCCAGTTACATATACATTAAATGGCTTTTCAGTTACATCTGTTACTGCTGTTGTTACTGATTTTGCTTTTTTATCAAATTCATATGTTTTTACAATTCTTGTTTCTTCATCAAAACCTTCATGATTTAACTCTAACATTGATTTATATTGTGTTCCAACAACAATTGCATCTACTTCTTTATTATAAAGAGCATCTGCTAATTGAGAATATGTATCATATGTCGTATACTTTTGTGTATCAATCGTTTCTTCCATTTGTGCTAAAGCTTTATTTAATGTAGCTTTTTCTTTTTCATATGATCTACCAAAATTAACACCTTTTAAACCATCAAGTGATGCTGTTCCATAATCACTATCTTTTAAAACAATGACATTGATAGCGTATTTTTGAGTTGTTGTTTGTACATTATTTAAGAAAGTATTTCCTCTTGCAGCAAAAGTACTTCCAATTACTAAAACAATTGAAACAATTAAACTCAACACTTTAGAAATAATAGTTCTTTTACTTGTTTTCCCTTCAACAATTTTTTTCTTTCCTGTTTGAATAATAATCCAAAACAATAAAACCAATGCTGCCAAAACAGCAGCTAAAATAGCAAAGTATTTAACAGGTAATAATTTTGTTAAATACACAAAATATAAAAGGACACCAGATGCGACAACTTGTAATGTCAAAATAAGCGCTCTGGATGTCATAAATCGCATAAATTTGTTTTGTTTCATAATCATCCTCCATATGTTGGTTAATTCTCGTTTATCATAGCACAATCGACATTTTATAGCAAATCGCCACTATTTTCTAGATAACATCCAAATATATACTGATTATCTTCTATTTTTGACAATTTTTTTCCATTATATTTTCTACATATTTCTTCTATCAAATATTCATTCTTCTTAAAATGATGATCAACGACAATCCCATTTTCAATCAAGCATCTTATCTTAATAATTGTATAATATCTTTGACTTTCTATCGTATAATGAATTGCTTTATGTGTTGTTTTTTGACTAAGAACAATCGCATGATCCAATAAAAATTTTAAAATAGTGGCTAAGTCATAAGAAGAAACACCTTGATAAATTTGATCAGAATAAGTTCCATAAAAATCAATCTGATGTTCCTTCATGATTTCTGTATACCGATTAAAAACATAATTTAACACAATGTTGTTTGTGTGAATAACCTCTGTCGGTATTTCTAATGATATATCTTGAAGTTCAATTTCCTGATTTTCTTTTAAATCTTTAACAAGCTTTTTATAATCATGAATAATTTTGTTATATTTTTTACTTTTTTGATTAGCAATTTCCACAAGTGTTTCTTCATACTGTAATGCTTGTTCATGAATTTTTCGATTCATTAAACGTTGATAGTACTGCGTCATTTCTGAACATAATATATAAATCAATACAATCATCATTAATGAAACTACATACAAACAAATAATCGATGATAAACGCATTTGATTCATCAGATATTCATTAAAAGTATAAAGATCTAAAAAAATAATAGCTACAAGTGTTATCATAACAAAAAACCAAATATGTTTATTTAATTGAAACTCTTCCTTCAAATACTTTTTTAAATAAAAATATTCTATCAACCATATTCCCTTAGAAATAAAAGTAATCAAATATCCTAAATATCCATCATAAGCATAAACAATATAATAGAGTGATTGTTGATTTAATAAAAACATACACAATCCATTAATAAGCAACATATTAACATTCACAAAAATAAGTTTAATTATCTTATTATAAATGTCACCATCATAAAAAAGATGAATATATATTAAGCTTATAATCAATAAGATAATGCCTCCATAACTTATAGCAAAATATTTATTCATCATTAAAGATAAAAAACTCATAAATACTATAAAGAATATTTTATTATACTTTACCTCTTCTCTATTTTTAAAGAATAAATCAAGATACATCACATAAATTAAATTTTCTATCAAAACATAAATAATATC
>ENA-OROH01002925-OROH01002925.1-human-gut-metagenome-genome-assembly--contig:-NODE-2925-length-12171-cov-2.043084_pt1 | contig 12171 bp, 10 predicted proteins | sample MGYA00242125_ERZ509042 | MGnify/ENA primary metagenome ERZ509042 (study PRJEB26280, sample SAMEA2338738) | human gut metagenome | biome: human gut; feature: human-associated habitat; material: faeces... | reverse complement strand
AAGTGCAAAACGCTACAGTTATCGCATCTACCCGGGTAGGAGTTGGGGTTTCCGTGAACAGTCCGAGTGTCGCTTATCGCGGAGCGGTAATCTATAATCCTGAAAATAATGCCTCGACTTTTTTCCCGGCAGCTGGGCGTCGCTTGGATCGGGGTGGAAATCTGGAATATGCTGGCGGAGCCGGATATTACTGGAGTTCATCTACGGGACCGAATACTGCGACTTCACAAGGAAGTATCGTGAAATCTGTTTGGTCAATAGAAATTGGCAGTTGGAATCCCGGACACCTGCATATTTTGCCGACATTCGGTTATTCAATCCGTTGCGTGAAAGATGAAATAAGTTCAAATTGATGAGTGATGTATAAGGGAATATTGATATTGTTTACATTATTATTATCTTTTTCGGCGTGTTCGATAAAAGAGGATGAAAAGGGAGGACCTGTGATCACGGATGAAAAGATCAGGTTCGAGCTATTCACTAAAACCGGGGCTTACGGGTTACCTGTAGCCCGGGCTAGTGCGAGCGAAACAGCCGTGGATCAACGAATCTGGGTTCTTGTTTTTCGGGGGACAGATGAGAATGCGGAATTTGTTGAGGCAGTTCAGGCAGATGAATTTAATGGTAAAACCTATATTTACTTGACGGAATCTCCTGATGCTTGTCGGCTGTTGATACTGGCAAATCCGGCGAGTCATTTTTACGTGGGGAATACGTCCTATGCGTTTTCGGCAGAAAATTTTAGTGCTTGTCTGGAAGGTAAGATCCTTACTTATGCTTGTGAAAATTTGCATACGGCGGCATTGACAGACCCGCAGAATATGGTGCCTTATGTTGGACAAAAGTTGCCCATGAGTGATTTGATCGATTTACCTAGGATTGGTACTGGGGTGACCATGCCCCAGATACAGTTGAAACGTGCCGTCGGAAGAATTGTCGTGAGAAACACGGATCCCGGTTTTGTACTGGAAGGTATTACTGCGGTAACGAATGTAGCTAAGAGTTCAAAACTACATAATTTAACCGGAACGCTGGAACAAAATATTGGTACTGGAAATCTAGTGGAATATAGAGGAGATAATTCGTATATATCAGATATCGTGAAAGCGGATGAGATTGTGCCGCAAGAACAAACGACGGGGGATAATCCTCTTTATGTGTACGAAACTCATACATCGTCAAATGATACTTATCTTATTATTCGAGGACGTTATAACGAAGAGTCTTTTTTTTACAAGATGGCTCTCGTGGATGACAACCAGAATATGTTGAATATTCAGCGTAACACGGAGTATGTTTTTACGATCACTTCTGTCAAGGGAAGGGGATTTAGCTCGATAGAGGATGTCAAAGTTTCTCTTGCCTCGAACACGAATCTGGATTATACTATTTTGGTGCAAGATAAATCTGCCTATGAGATTATGAGTAATAACGAGTATTATCTTGGTGTAACGAATTCTCATTTTGAGATTTATGCAAATGCGGGAACAACTAGAAAATACACGGCTTTTACCTTGATCACGGATTGTAAGACCGAGTTCCCGGGAAAAAGGACGATTACCTCGTTGACGAGCAACTTGAAGATTGTTTCTCCTGCTGATGGAAAGATTCCGGTTTCAACGACTTCACCTTTAGAGGTTGAGATTCAGATGTTGGCAGGTTTTGATTCGGGAGAGATTGAATTGTATCTTGGTAATCTCAGGAAGATTATCACGGTTAGAAGACAAGATATGATTTCAGCTAGTGCAAGGACAATTGGTGAGTTTATTGATAATGATGGGTATTACGTTTCGGCTTTCGTGGAGGATTATGCAAATCATAGCTGGCTACAACTGGCACCCGGAAACGGAGAGATCCGTAATGACCCGGATTATATATACGTGGATGATGGAAAGATTAACTTGAAAATCGAAGAAAACGGATCATCTAGTCGCCGGGAGGGAATTGTGTATGTCTCGATAGGTAAAGGATCAACTCAAAGAATAAAAGTTTATGTAACTCAAGCGACATATCCTTCCTGATAATGCGGATCAACTAAAAAAGAAACTATGAAGAAACTACGATTAATATTTATTTTTTTACTTGCCTGTTGTGCTATTCCTGAGGTGCATGCCCAGAAAGTGGCCGTGAAGACAAACCTGTTATACGATGCAACAACGACCTTTAATCTAGGCGTGGAATTTAGCTTGGCCCGGAAGTGGACGCTGGATGTGCCGGTGAATCTGAACCCGTGGAAGTTTAATGACGGGACACGTTTGCGACATTGGGGCATACAGCCTGAGGTTCGTTACTGGTTTTGTGAACGCTTTCGGCGGACATTTATCGGTTTGCATGCTCATTATGCTGATTTTAACGTGGGTAATTTGCCGGACTGGTCTTTTATCAGCGAGAACATGAAACAAAATCGGTACGAGGGACATCTTTATGGAGCCGGGATTTCTGTCGGTCACGCTTGGATTCTGAAAAGACGTTGGGGGATTGAAGCCACTCTCGGATTGGGATATGCCCGTATCGTGTATGACAAGTACCCATGTGCCGAATGCGGTTCCCGGTTAAAATCCGGAAATCGGAATTACTTCGGTCCGACAAAGGTAGGTATTTCACTAATCTATTTAATCAAGTAAAGTATGAAAATAATGATACGATACACGGCTTGCGTGTTGATGGCCTTCTTGCTAGGGACATTAACTTCGGCAGCCCAGTCAAAATCCTCTTATACCGGAACTATTAATGTCAATCCGGTACGAGTGTTACAAGCGGGGAAAACGCTTTACGTGGAAATGGATATTGTCTTGGACCACGTGAAAGTGAAGTCTGCCGGGGCAGTAGATATTATCCCCCGGTTAGTGTCCTCTTCGGACACGCTTGAACTTCCCAAAGTTTCGCTTAAAGGGCGTAACGAGTACTTAACCTACGAGCGGGTTCTTTCCCTGATGAGTTCCTCGGAACGATCGGCTTACCCAACCCATTATCAGGTGGTGAGAAACGTGAAAGCTGAAAATCAAACGATAGAGTATCGCTATACTCTTCCTTTCGAAGCTTGGATGGCGGAAGCCTATCTGGACGTTCAGAAAGATGAATGTGGTTGTGGGGAAGTTGCTTGGATGGAAGTGGAGACCATTGATACCGTGAAACTGGATTTCATTCCGGTTCCTTACCGGGTGGTACCCCATCTGGCTTACGTGCAACCCGTACCCGAACCAATTAAAAACCGGGAAAAACAAGTAGAGGCTTTTCTGGACTTCGAGGTGAACCAGACTTATATTCAGCCAGAATACATGAATAATCCCGTGGAGCTGGCGAAGATTCGGGCGATGATTGATGAATTGCATGTTGATCATGATATTACGATTAACCGCTTGGATCTTATCGGGTATGCTTCTCCGGAAGGTTCTTTGGCCGGTAATAAACGATTGTCTGAAGGACGAGCTTTGGCGTTGAAGAATTATCTGGCAAGACGTTACTCGTTTGCTCCTTCACTTTACCACATCGTTTTCGGTGGTGAGAACTGGGAAGGTTTGCGCAAAGCCTTGGCGAATCTTGATGTCACTTACAAAACTGCGGTCGAATCAATCATAGATAACTATGACGGGCAGGAGCGAAAAGAACGTTTGATGAAGTTGCAGGGAGGGGTGCCTTATCGTTATTTGCTTCGAAATGTTTATCCGGGATTGCGTGTTGCCATTTGCAAGGTTGAGTACCATGTTAAGAATTTCAATGTGGAGGAAGCGAAGGAGATTATAAAGGTGCGTCCGCAGAACTTGAGTTTGAATGAGATGTACTTGGTGGCAAATACTTACCCGAATGGATCTCGTGAGTTTATCAACGTGTTTGAAACTGCCGTGAGATTATTCCCGGAAGATGATGTTGCTAAATTGAATGCGGCAATAGCGGCACTTTCTCGCGGAGACACGGAAACGGCAGGTCAATTCTTGGCTCAGGTGAAACATCAGGAATTACCGGAATATGCGAATGCTGCGGGAGTGTTGGCCCTTTTGAAGGGTGACTACGATGCTGCCGAAAGATTCTTGCAGGCAGCTTCGGATGCCGGGCTTGAAGTTGCAGGAAAAAACTTGGAGGAGCTTGGTAAGAAGAAAGCGAATGATCAGGAAATGAAATCTAGGGTGATTTATAAATAAGAGTAGAGATAGAATCAATTGATAATAATTTGATAAATAAACCAATCAATTTTTTAACAAACAACCAATTTTCAATTAAACTTTGTAACTATGAAGAAGATGTATTATTTTGCTGCGACACTTTTAGTATTGTTGTTTGCGGCGTGTAGTAATGACCATATCGGTCGAGATGATGATGATGACGGGATTGTAACGGATCCTACCGGGGAGGCGTGGATCTCTTTGGATATTAAGACTGCCGCAGCGAAGGCCTTGGGCAGGGCATTGAATGAACCGGATAAGGAGATGGGAACTCCGGCAGAATCTACCGTGAGTAAACTTCGGGTTATTTTCTTTGATGCGGCACATAATGTGACTGCTGATAAGTCTTTTACTGTAGGTTCTGATACAGAAGCGGGAGAACCCGGACAACCGGAAGGAATTCTGGGGACGGCTTTTAAAGTTCCGGCTGCTTCTAAACGGATTCTGGTGATTGCAAATCCAAGTCCAGATTTACCTACGAACGTTAGTACTTATAATGAGTTTAATCAAGCTATTGTGGCTATAGCCTCGTTATCCTCACCCTCTTATTTCATGATGACGAATGCTAAAGGTGGTTTGGAGCCATCTCTTCCCAATGGAGATGAGACAGATCTGACTCTTTATAATTCAGCATCAAAGGCTGAGAGCCAACCGCTTTCTATTCATATAGACCGTGCCGTGGCAAAGGTTCGGGTATATACTGACAACGGTAATATCGCAGCTAATAATTTGCAGGCGAATATCTCTGAACCCGGTTGGGTTTTGAATGCAACGAACAAGAAATATTTCCCGGTATCTGAGCGTGTGAAGACATGGATGGAAGAGACTCCGAGAGGATGTATCACTCCTTTTGACCAGTATGATCTGGGGTCATATAGAAAGGATCCGAATCATGACGTACAACCCTTGATGTCCGACCCGAATTTTACAAGTTATTTGCAAGAATATAATTACGAGATGGATGCAGCGAATATAGCTTCCGGAGCTTGGCATCCGACTGAAATATCCGTGAACAACGTGGAGTATTGTCTTGAGAACACCCAAACAGCCGAGCATAACGTGTGGGCTTACACAACTCAGGTCCTGTTTAAAGTTATTTACTCTCCGAAAGGATTGGTTACTCCGGATAAGAATGTTTACGATAATCCTGCGGATAATGTGAATCATGGAGAATTGATGGCAGGTGCAGATTGGCTTATGGTTAATAGCGGGTACTATACTTGGAATTTGTTGATGGATTATATTAAAGCGGAACTGTTGTACAAGTACACCAGCGAGGATAAGAATCCTAGTATTATCTATACTGCAGCATTATCCCAAACGTTGAACAAGTATTTGGTGGCTATCGGAACTCCGGAAGTTTCGATTGATAGAGGTAGTGGAACTCCCGAAGAAAGAGCTGATGTGGTGGTTGCTAATTTTGATATGAAAAAAAGCAACGTGGAAAATTATGGAGCTTACCGTCATGGAACCGTGTCTTACTACAAGGGTGGGGTAAATTACTATCCGATTATGATTAAACATGACGATACTGATCAGATGTACAATGAATATGGAGAATTCGGAGTGGTTCGTAATTCTGTTTACGACGTGCATATTTCTAAGGTAAATAATCCGGGTTATCCGAATGTTCCGAAACCGGATCCGAATACCAAAGATGAGGATGAGGACAAATATTTGTCTATCAGAATTAACGTGAATCCTTGGACTTGGTATACTCAAACTGAAGAATTATAATCAGTTCGATGATTTTGTTAAATTGTGGGGGACGACGTTTGTCCCTCACAAGTTTATACCTCTTGAAATTGAGGGAATGTTGTTTGCCATTGGTAAAATGGAACGCCAAAAAAGAAAGAAATGAATTTCAAAAGTCATATAAATTTACTGATCGTTGGTCTACTGATGATTGGTGCTGGGATTTTCATATCCTGTGATGCCTTTAATGAAGATTTGCCGGAATGTCGCTTGTTTGTCAAGTTTAAATATGACTATAACATGCTATCCGTCTGTGCTTTTCATAAACAGGTAGATAAAGTGGAGCTCTATGTTTTCGACAAGGATGGCAAATTCCTATTCCAACAAGCCGAAGAGGGGGATGCATTGGCTACCGGTAATTACCAGATGTCCGTGGCACTTCCTTTGGGAGAATACAAGTTGATGGCTTGGGCCGTGGTGCATGATTCGTACGATGTTCCTCAGTTAGCCCCGGGTACGTCGATCACGGAGTTGGAATTAAAATTGAAGAGAACGTCATCGCTTATTATTGATAAAGCGTTGGAACCGCTTTGGTATGGTGAAATCAATGATGTAAACTTTACCGGAAACATTAATCTTGTAGAGACGATTAACTTGATCAAGAATACAAATACCGTAAGATTTATTTTCCAACAGCCGGAGAATGGGGGAGGTGGATTTGCCGTGGATGATTATGATTACGAGATTCTTGAATCGAACGGGTATCTTGATCATCAGAATCAATTGAAGGATGATGATGAGTTGAGTTTTCGTCCTTATTATAGCAAGCAGATCAGTCCTGCCGCTATTGGTGTGGAATTGAACACAATGCGTTTGATGGAGGATCGACCGACTCGTTTTGTCGTGACGGAGAAAGCCACGAATAAGCCGGTGTTTAATATAAGTCTTACCGATTATTTTAGCAAGACCATGATGGCCGGGCGTAATTGGAGTACCCAAGAGTATTTTGATCGTCAGGATGAATGGGATGTTGTTTTCTATTTTGCCGGGGAGAACGGGGAAGGTTTATGGCATGCCGTGCAAGTGATCATTAATGATTGGACGTGGCACATTCAAGACGAGGGAGAGGATTTGTAATTTCCAAAAATTGATTACTTTTGAGAAAATGGTAATCAATAATATTGCATGGAAAAAAGATTGGAGGAATTGTTTAATAATTCGTCACTTACAGTTGAAGAATTAAGAAATGTATTTATAAAAGACCTTGTACCTCTCGTGCATGGAGAGAATTTGGTAGGTCTGGATCGAGGGGATGTGGAGCATCTTATGGATGGTAATAATAAGTTTCGGTTGAAGATCGGGACCGGAGTCGGCGAAAGTCGAGCCATAGATGCAATCGGAGATGTGCTGACAAAATTGGGATCGGTTATCGAAGAAGCGTATCATGCTAGGTATTTGATGTACATTGAATATGGTGCGGAGGATTTGATGATGGATGAATTGGTCCGGGTAATGAATTATTTTGAGGAAAAGGTAGGAAATGAAGTGGAAATGGTTTGGGGAGCCGGGCGTAATGATGAATTAGGGAATCAATTGGAAATATTATTGTTGGCCGGGTGGAAGTAATTACCAGAGAGATTCTGAACGGTCATATAAAATAGAGTATTCACGGAAATCTTTTTCAAGATTCCCGTGAATGGTATTCTTTTCTGGCGAAGAGAAAAATACATAGAAGTGTAACTTAAGGTACTTGTATACAATTTTGTAGTGAAATGTGAATTCCTAAATGCAAGAATGCGTATAGGACTACCCGTTATCAAATGAAGAAGGAATGAGTACTTAAGGTAATTACCAGATAATCATAGAGTAAAAGCCTATCAAGTTCGTATCAAAGACGTTCACGAACGTCTTTGATACGTCTTTGTAGCGAAGTTGATACGTCTTTAATCCCTAAGTGCATCGAATATGCAACGGGTAAACACGGTTATTACCCTGAAAAAGTTTATTGTAAACTAGAGTAAACCTATATCAGAAAGATTGAAAATACGTGAAATGGATAGCGTTTCCCGTCGCTTGTTTTTGGAATTTTCTCGTTTCGAAGTAACCTTGAAAGGGGGAAAAGCGTAATGTGTGAAAATTAAACAAGAAAGATGATGGATTTGAATAAAATGTTGAACTTGACGGGAATGGTAGCTCTCGTGACGGGAGGCGGTAATGGTATCGGTTGCGGGAGTACCCGTATTTTGGCAGAGGCGGGAGCTGATGTGGTGATTGGTGACGTGAATCTGGCGGCAGCCGAAGAGGTGGCAGAAGATATACGTGAAATGGGGCGTCGGGCTTTGGCTCTGAAATGTGACGTGACGAGAGATGCGGATTTGATGAATCTCGTGGAACGGACCATCGTGGAGTTTGGTAAATTGAACATTCTGGTGAATAACGTGGGAGTTGGCGGGGGAGGCCGTGAAAATCCTTTTCGGGTGACGGTGGAATATTTCGAACGTATTTTCAAGGTAAATGTGTTCAGTGCTTGGAGATTGTGCCAGTTGGCCGTACCTTATATGAAACAGGCTGGTTATGGTTCGATCGTGAACATTACTTCCATGGGAAGTATCAACCGGAGTCCGAACATGAGTGCCTATGCCTCGTCAAAAGCGGCTTTGAATCACATGACAGCCAACTTGGCAATGGATTTCGGACCCGATGTACGGATTAATGCCGTGGGACCGGGAGCCGTGGAAACGCAAGCACTCGCATCCGTGCTGACTCCGGAGATCGAGAAAAAGATGTTGGAACACACACCAATCAAGCGATTGGGTGAAATAGAAGATATTGCCGGGGCGGTCCTCTTTTTTGCAGCACCGATTTCCAGTTGGATCACTGGGCAGGTGTTATTTGTGAACGGGGGCGGTGTCCAAACGTTGGATTAATCCTTTTCGGGACCACCCGTTCCTTCTTTTTGTACTTGTAATTCTTTGATTTCTTTGTTGAGAAAAATGGACAGGACTGTCCGTAAAATTACAACTCCCCCAAGTATAGCCAATTCATTCAAGCTGGGTTCCAGAACTGTTTTTAGAATATCGGAGGCAATCAAAAACTCAAGGCCTAATAGTAAATAAGTTCCTAGATCGGCACGAAGTTCACGAGTTGCCGTGAACGAGTATTTCCCGGTAAAACGTCGGGATTCATTACGGATGAACGCGCAAAAAGCAATTATCGCCCCATAGATAACGATGATCAGGCTGATGACGCTGATTCCCGTGGATAGTATTTCAAGATAGTGCATGATTTTCATGATGTGGTATTTATAATGTCGTAATTACGGATTTTTTGTATAAAGGTTGTTACAATTCCCGTTTTTTCGCTAAAATCGTTATCTTTGGGGTGTTGTAAAAATAAATCACTTACTATAAAGAAACAATGGAGCAAGAGAACAAACAAATGAATTCACTCCCGGATAACGCGTACCGGGAACTCGCCCCGGGCGAGGAGTACAAGCCGATGATGCCGGCGAACACGAAACCCAAGGAGGTTACGCCTTATTCCGTGACATTCGGTATTATCATGGCGGTCATTTTTTCCGCGGCAGCAGCTTACCTTGGACTGAAAGTAGGTCAGGTATTCGAGGCTGCGATTCCTATCGCTATTATTGCTGTTGGTGTGGGCAATATGTTGGGAAAGAAAAATATGTTGGGACAAAACGTGATTATCCAATCTATCGGGGCTAGTTCCGGTGTGATCGTGGCCGGGGCAATCTTTACGCTTCCGGCTCTTTACATTTTAGGACTGGAGGCTCAATTTTACCAGATATTCCTTTCTTCTCTGTTCGGGGGTTTTTTGGGTATCTTGTTATTGATTCCTTTCCGGAAATATTTCGTGAAAGACATGCATGGGAAATCTCCTTTCCCGGAGGCAACAGCAACCACGGAAGTTCTGGTTTCCGGTGAAAAGAAAGGTAACCAAGCTAAACTATTGGCCGTGAGTGGTCTGATCGGAGGTCTTTATGATTTCTGTGTGAGTACCTTTGGTTGGTGGGCAGAAGGAATCTCTACCCGTATCATGGGATGGGGAGAAGTACTTGCTGACAAAATGAAAGTGGTGTTTAAAGTGAACACGGGTGCGGCAGTACTCGGTTTAGGATATATTATTGGGTTGAAATACGCAGCGATTATTTGTGCCGGTTCTTTCACCGTGTGGTTCGTGTTGATTCCTTTTATTAGTCATTTCGCTGATGGACAGACATTAGCTGTTGGGGAGGGAATTACAGTGTTGTTGCGGGATATGACCCCGGAGCAGATCTTCTCGAATTATGCCCGTCATATCGGTATCGGTGGTATCGCCATGGCCGGTGTTATCGGTATTATCCGTTCTTCCAGTATTATCAAACAGGCTTTAGGTTTGGCCGTTAGTGAATTAGGTGGTAAGAAAAAAGGGAATAGCGTGGTGGAGCGTACACAGCGTGATATCTCCATGAAATTCATCCTTTCCGGGATTATCTCCGTGTTGATCGCTACGTTCGTGTTCTTCCAATTTGGCGTGTTGGGTAATTTGACTCACACGATCATCGCTACTTTGATTGTATTCGTTATCTCCTTCTTGTTCACGACCGTGGCGGCAAACGCTATTGCTATCGTGGGTTCGAATCCGGTATCCGGAATGACATTGATGACATTGATTTTGAGTTCATTGGTATTAGTTAGTGCCGGGTTGAGCGGAACAAGCGGAATGATGGCTGCCATGATTATCGGTGGTGTTGTTTGTACCGCGTTGTCTATGGCTGGAGGTTTCATTACCGACTTGAAAATCGGTTACTGGTTGGGTACAACTCCTGCCAGACAGGAAGGATGGAAATTCTTGGGAACGGCCGTTTCTGCTGCCACGATTGCCGGTGTTATGATGGTGTTGAACCAGACTTACGGCTTCGTGGGTGAGAATGCATTGGTAGCCCCGCAAGCAAACGCGATGGCTGCCGTGATCAAACCTTTGATGGAAGGAGGGGCAACTCCTTGGTTGCTATACTTTGCCGGAGCGGCATTGGCATTAATCCTGACGATGATCGGAGTTCCCGCGTTGGCTTTTGCCTTGGGTATGTTTATCCCGTTGGATTTAAATACCCCGTTATTGATAGGTGGTTTGATTAGCTGGTACGTGGGTACTCGTAGTAAAGACGAAAATGTGAATAAAGCTCGCCGTGAACGCGGTACGTTAATCGCTTCCGGATTTATTGCCGGAGGTGCGTTAATGGGTGTGGTTAGTGCCATCTTAAAATATTGTGGTGCTGACTGGTTTATCAGTTGGAGTGGTGCCGAAGTGTTGGCTGTCGTGATGTATATACTGATTATCCTTTACTTCATCTACGATTCGATGAAAGCTAAACTGGCAGATTAATTTTAAATTTTAGATTGCAAATTTTAAATTGAACAATGCAATTGAAATTTGCAATCTAAAATGATGATTAAGCCGTTTTAATTTAAAATCTAAAATTTAAAATCTAAAATAGAAATGGTGGATTTAAAAGATCGTTTTTTGAAATACGTGAGTTTCGACACGCGGAGTGACGAAACGAGCGAGACTTTCCCTTCTACCGAAAAGCAAAAAGTGTTGCTGAAATACTTGGTAGAAGAAATGAAATCTCTTGGGTTAACCGAGGTGGAGATGGACGAGCATAGTTATGCTATGGGTACAATTCCCGCTACTCCGGGATATGAGGATCGTCCGGTGATTGGTTTTATCTCTCACGTGGATACGAGTCCGGATATGAGCGGGGCGAATATCAAACCGCAGATTATCGAGAATTATGATGGAAGGGATATTCGTTTGAACGAAAATCTGATGATGACGGTGAAGGATTTCCCGGAATTATCCGCGTTTAAAGGACACACGTTGATTACAACCGACGGGACAACTTTGTTGGGTGCTGACGATAAAGCGGGTGTTGCCGAGATCATGACGGCTGCCGAGTATCTAATGGCACATCCCGAAATTAAACATGGGAAGATCCGTATCGGTTTCACTCCGGATGAGGAAGTGGGCCGGGGAGTGGATTATTTCAACGTGGAGAAATTCGGCGCTAAATTCGCTTACACCATTGATGGTGGGTTCGAGGGTGAATTGGAATATGAAAACTTCAATGCCGCCAGTGCCAAGGTTGCTATTCAAGGACGTAACGTGCATCCGGGTTATGCTAAAGATAAGATGATTAATGCTTTGCAGGTAGCTGCCGAGGTGAATAGCTTGTTACCTGCCTGGGAGCGTCCGGAGCATACTGATGGATACGAGGGTTTCTATCATTTGGTAGGATTGAGCGGTTCCGTGGAGA
>ENA-OROH01002921-OROH01002921.1-human-gut-metagenome-genome-assembly--contig:-NODE-2921-length-12179-cov-7.758248_pt1 | contig 12179 bp, 9 predicted proteins | sample MGYA00242125_ERZ509042 | MGnify/ENA primary metagenome ERZ509042 (study PRJEB26280, sample SAMEA2338738) | human gut metagenome | biome: human gut; feature: human-associated habitat; material: faeces... | reverse complement strand
CTAATATATCATATTCGCCAGTCGTTGGCTCATTTTTCTGTGCGGTATTGCCTTAACCCCGGTTGGCCTGCTCCCAATTGCGGTAGCCGGAGTAAACATTCAAGCCCTCATGGAGGGTGCTAAGCTGGCAATGGAAGAACTCGCTGCTCCCGGTATGGACAACCCCGTATGGAAATATGCCGCAGCCCGTCAAGCGCTTTACGATCAAGGAAAAAAGATCGAACTCTTGGTCGGCTATGAACCTAGCTTCCGCTTTTTTGCCGAGTGGTGGAAACAGCTCTATGGTGAGAGCCAAGGCAAAGAAAACAAAGGCTTATTCCCTGCCAGTGTAGAATTCACCGCTGACCTGCATTCTATGGGCCAATATATTCAGGAAGGCGAACGGCTCATGTTTGAGACGGTTGTACAGTTTGCTCCTCGCGGAGAAATTATAATTCCTGATGATCCGGATAATGTAGATGGATTAAACTATCTATCCGGTAAATCTCTGTCCTACGTGGTACAAAAGGCAATGCATGGAGTCATCTTAGCCCATGTCAGCGGAGGAGTGCCTAATATTCGCATCCAAATGCCTCAAATTTCAGAACACTCTGTGGGTTACCTGATTTATTTCTTTGAACTGGCCTGTGGGCTGTCCGGCCACTTACTCCAGATCAATCCCTTCAACCAGCCTGGTGTAGAAGCCTACAAGAACAATATGTATGCTCTTTTGGGAAAGCCTGGCTACGAGGGACTCCGTGCCCAGTTGGAAGCAAAGCTTTGATTTTGTCTTTTCTATTAAAAAAGAAAGTCATTAAAAAGTTCTCGTCTCACCAAAAAATACACAAAAATACCGGGGCAAAGCAAAGCTTTGCCCCGGTATGGAGCTACTGGTGGGAATCGAACCCACAACCTTCTCATTACGAGTGAGATGCTCTGCCATTGAGCCACAGTAGCGCCTTGTTCCTGCTCCAAGGAGCTTGAATAGGCGGATTATATTTTACCGGACTTTCCCTCGGAAGTCAAGGCTTTTCCCCTGCAAATGGGAAAAAGGCGCCATCTTCAAAAAGATGGCGCCTTTGAAGAAACTCAGTTCTTTTTACAGCATATCTTCGTCCACGATCTGAGCCTTGATCAGGTTGGTGGAACCGCTGCGGCCCAGAGGCACACCGGCAGTGATAACTACGGTGTCGCCGTTCTTCACCAGGCCCTCCTTCAGGGCACACTCCACAGACAGGGAGAAAATGCGATCGGTGGAGTTGACCTCGCCGGTGAGGAAGGGATACACGCCCCAGCAGATAGCCAGCTGACGGCGGACCTTCTCCTGCATGGTGAGGGCCGCAATGGGGCAGGAAGGACGGAACCGGCAGATCATCCGGGCGGTACGGCCAGAGTTGGTGGCGGCCAGGATGGCGGTAGCGTTCAGGTCCATAGCGGTTAGGCAGCAGGTGTGGGTGATGGCGTCGTTGATGTTGGGCTCGGGAGTGATGCGGTGCTTCTGGAACTGACGCCAATAATTGATGGACTGCTCAGCCTCTTCCACGATGCCCACCATGGCGGTCAGAGCCTCCAGGGGGTACTTGCCGCCGGCGGTCTCGCCGGAGAGCATCACGCAGCTGGTGCCGTCAAAAACGGCGTTGGCCACGTCGGACACCTCAGCACGGGTGGGACGGGGGTTGCGGATCATGGAATCCAGCATCTGAGTAGCAGTGATGATGGGCTTGCCGGAGCGCAGACCCTTACGGATGATCTGCTTCTGGAGCACGGGCACCTTGGCAGCGGGGATCTCTACGCCCAGGTCGCCGCGGGCCACCATGATACCGTCGGAGACCTCCAGGATCTCGTCGATGTTGTCCACGCCCTCCTGGTTCTCGATCTTGGAGATGATCTGAATGTTATCTCCGCCAAAGCGGTGCAGCACCTCGCGGATGGAGCGCACGTCATCGGCCCGACGAATGAAGGAAGCGGCAATGAAGTCAAAGTCGTTCTCCACCGCAAACTGGATGTCGCTGATATCCTTCTCAGTCAGCGCAGGCAGGTGGATATGCACACCGGGGATGTTGATGCTCTTGTTGGCAGAGAGAGTGCCGCCGTTTTCCACGGTGCAGCGGATCTCAGCGCCCTGGATTTCCTCTACCCGCAGGGCCACCAGACCGTCATCAATGAGGATCTCCATTCCAGGCTTTACTTCCTCGTGCAGCTTGGGATAGGTCACGGCCACCCGCTCCCCGTTGCCCACGACGTCCTCCGTGGTCAGGGTAAAGGTATCACCGGCCTCCAGGCTGATGCTCTTCACGTCAAAGCTCTTGATACGGATCTCAGGACCCTTGGTGTCCATAATGGTAGCCACGGGACGGCTCATGGAATCCCGCACCGCCTTCAGCTTGTTCAGACGGCCCAGGTGCTCCTCATGGTCGCCGTGGGAAAAGTTAAAGCGAGCCGCATCCATACCAGCACGGATCAGCTTACGCATCATTTCTTCGCTCTCGACCGCGGGGCCCAGAGTACAAATGATCTTAGTCTTTCTCAGCATGTTTTCGTTCCTCCATTCCTTTAGGGACGTTTCTTTTATCTTCTTCTATTACGCCATTATCATACCTGATGACAGCCGCTTTGGCTAGCGGTGAAATGGATAAAAATGATTTCCGTTTCCAAAAAAAATCAGGCAAAGCCGTGTGAAAGTAAGGAAATTTTACACCTGCTTTGCCTGTTTTTTACCTGTGTCTTCCAGTTATAAACGATTTCAGCCGCGGTAAGAGTCTGCCAGAGCCTTAAACTTGGGCAGAGCCCGCTGGATCATCTCTGTCTGCACGCAGTAGGCCAAACGGAAGTGGCCGGGCGCACCAAAGCCGGAACCGGGCACCAGCAGCAGATCAAACTGCTTGGCCCGCTCGCTGAAGGCCATGTCATCGGACTCCAGAGAACGGGGGAAGAGATAGAACGCACCGCCGGGCTGAGCCACGTGGTAGCCCATCTCCCGCAGGGAATTCACCAACAGCTCACAGTTCTTCTCATACACCGACAGATCGCTGGTCATGTCACAGCACAGGGAAGTGACCTGCTGGAACAGACTGGGGGCGTTTACATAGCCCAGAGAGCGTCCCGCACCGGCCACAGCGGCATAGACCTCCTTGCTGTCGGTGACCTGGCCGGGCACCAGCACATAGCCCAGACGCTCGCCGGGCAGGGAGAGCGACTTACTGAAGGAGTAGCACACAATGGTGTCTTTGTAGATATGGGGGATCCAGGGCACCTCTACCCCGGCAAAGGCGATCTCCCGGTAGGGCTCATCGGAGATCAGATAGATGGGGTGACCATACTCCGCCTCCTTCTTCTCCAGGATGGCAGCCAGCTGCTCCAGAGTCTGGCGGGAATAAACCACACCGGAGGGGTTGTTGGGGGAGTTAACCACCACACCCTTGGTGTTAGGGGTGATTGCTTTCTCAAAGGCATCAAAATCAATCTGGAAGTACTCGATCTCCGGGGGAATCAGCACCATCTTGGCTCCCGCTCCCTCGATAAACACTTTATACTCGGGGAAGTAAGGAGCAAAAACGATAAACTCGTCTCCGGGGCAGGTCAGGCCGTTGAACACACAGCACAGGGAGGCCGCCGCACCCACGGTAATGTAGAACTGGTCGGCTGTATAGTCTCCTCCAAAACGGCGGTTGAGGGAGTCGGCAAAGCGCTGCCGGGCCGCGGCATCACCCTGAGCACTGGTGTAGCAGTGGATCACTTCCGGCTGCTCCTGCAGGATGCGGATGGCATTCTCATTCACTGCGTCGGGCGCAGGAACGCTGGGGTTGCCCAGAGAAAAATCAAACACATTCTCCCGGCCAACCTCTTTGGCCCGCTGATTGCCGTACTCAAACAGCTCCCGGATTACAGAACGGGCCGTGCCCAACTGCAGCATACGTTTGGAAACCATGGAACAAACCTCCTGGAAATAAATTCATTGGCGCGCCGGACAGCATGTCGCATTTTGTCCGGGTGTCTTTTCATTGTGCTTTATTATAGCACTCCTGTTTAGCACTGTAAAGCGTTGATTTTTTTCGCCTTCATCTCGGATAATTTCCATTATTTCTCGCTATTTCTTTCAATTTCCCTATGCAAACTTTTATTTTCAAAATATTTACATCTGTCCTTGTGCTATTTTACCAATTTACAAATTTTTCATTTGTCATTATAATCAATATACAACAAACGCGCAGATTTTTCCGGCCGCCTGTTCCAAGCTGCCGCAGCATTGCTGCCGCAGAAGCCACATCGACTCAGACTTTCCTGGAAAGGGGGCATCTCCATGCAAATCATCGTTGGAAGATCGATTCAAAATCAAATTGCCGCCGGACCCCTGCATTTCTATACCCGCCATCCCTTCCCTTTGGCCTCCGTCTCCCATCGCTCCCAGGACGAGGAGATCCACCGCTTCCGTGCCGCCCAGCAGCGTTCGATTGTAATGCTGTCCAAGCTCTATGAGCAGGCCGCCCGGGATGTGGGCATTCAGGCCGCCTCGATTTTTTCCATCCACGCCATGCTGTTGGAGGACACTTCCTTTGTGGAGAGCATCCTTTCCGTTCTTTCCAACCAACATACTACGGCGGAATATGCGGTACAAACCGCAGGCAACAGCTTTGCTACCGCCTTTGCCGATATGGACAGCCCCTACATGCAGGCCCGGGGCGCCGACATCCGGGATATCTCCAACCATCTGATCCGCTGTCTGCTGGATATTCAGCCCCCTGATCCTCTGGGTGAAAAGCCTGCCATTCTGGTTTCCGACGAGCTGCTGCCCAGTGAAATACTGGCACTGGACCGGCGCAAGCTGCTGGGCCTGGTCACCTGGCACGGCAGCGTGGACAGCCACACCGCCATGCTTCTTCGGGCTATGAAGATCCCCGGCCTGGCTCAGTCAAACATTACCCCCATCTGGGATGAACATCCCGCCATCCTGGACGGCTTCAGCCAGTGCCTGTATGTTGATCCGGAACCTGAGGTGTTCCGACAGCTGGGACTCCATGTCCCCCGCTATCTTCAGCGCCGGGAAGACCAGGCCGTAGCTGCGGCAATCGAATAACGCAGATCAAAAAAGGACCGCCGAGGCGGTCCTTTTCTTATTTTTCCGGGCTGCGGAACTCGTGGACCCGCTCCTCTCCACGGAGAATACGCAGAGCGCCCAGAGCCAGCGCTTCCATCTCGTTTTCTCCCGGGATGACCACCACCTTGACCAGGTTGTGCAGGTAGTCGATGACCATACCGGTGAGCATCTTGGAGTTTGCCAGGCCGCCGGTGAGGATGACCGCATCGATGAGCTCGGTAAAGCAGCCCAGCATGATACCCACACCCTTGGAAATCTGCAGAGCCTGCGCCTTATACACCAGCGCGGCCCACTCGTCTCCTTTCTGGATCCGGCGCTCGATCTCCTGACAGTCGTGGGTGCCCAGCAGGGCGGACATACCACCCTCGCCCCGCAGCTTTTTCAGCATCTCCGGCTTGGTGTACTTGCCGGAGTAGCACATATCCACCACGTAGAGCATATTGAGGCTGCCCGACCGGTCGGGAGAGAAGGGACCGGCATCGTCTGACACCGAGTCAATGATCCGGCCATGGCTGTGGGCAGAGATGGAGATTCCTCCACCCAGATGGGCCACCACCAGATTCATATCCTCATACTTACGTCCCAGCGTCTCCGCGTACTTGTGGGAGGTAGCCCGAGCGTTGAGCACGTGGCAGAAGCTGGTACGGGTGACCTCCTTAAAGCCAGTGACACGGGCCTCGGGCAGCAGCTCGTCGCTGGTGACCGCATCATAGATATACGCAGGAATCCCCAGGGGCTCAGCAAAGGCCCGTGCCATCAGTCCTCCCAGATTGGAAGCGTGGTCAAAGGCAGTGTGATGGCGCAGACAGTCCTCCAGCGCGTCGTCCACCTGATAGCCTCCCGCTACAATGTGGGGAATGATGCCGCCCCGGCCCACCACGGCCGACAGGGTGGACAGGTCAAAGCCCTCCTGGGCCAGCCAAAGCCGCACCAGGGCCACCCGGTAATCCAGCTGGTCGTACAGGGTGGGATAAGGAGCCAGATCCTGATTGGTATGCACCATGCTTTTCACCGCCAGCTGGTGCTCATCCTCATAGATTGCCGCCTTGGTGCTGGTGGAGCCTGGGTTGAGTACTAACAAACGATAGGCCATATGCGTCGCCTCCTACTGCAACTGGTATGCCGCTCACCGGGCCATGGCGGCTGCAATGAGGATAGAATCGTATTTTTCCGCCGGAGTGGCGCCCCGGGAATTGATGGTGATGGGCACCGACGCCCCCAGCACCAACCCGGCCATATCGCCCCCCGCCAGGCCGTACAGAGATTTACCCAGCAGGTTGCCTGCGGTGATATTGGGCACCAGGAAAATATCCGCGTCTCCGGCTACCGGGCTGTGGTATCCCTTGATGGCTGCCGCCTCCCGGTCGGTGGCCAGGTCCAAAGAGATGGGCCCCTCCACCAGGCAGTCTCCAAAGGCTCCTGCCGCTCCTTCCTCTTTCAGGGCGGCGGCATCCACCGTCTCCTGCATCTTGGGATTCACCGTCTCCACTGCACACAGCACCGCCGCCTTAGGCTGATCGTAGCCCAAAAAGCGGCACAGGCCCAGGGCGTTATTTAAAATTGCACGCTTCTGCTCCAGGTCGGGAGCTACCACCATACCACCATCGGTAATGAACATCAGCTTATGGTAGGCGGGCACGTCCAGAATAGCCACGTGGGAAAGCACTGCGCTCTCCCGGATCCCGGTACCGTGGCGCACCACTTCTTTGAGCAGGGTTCCGGTCTGGATCATTCCCTTAATGAGCAGACTGCCCCGCCCCTGACGGATCAGCTCTACCGCCCGGCGGGCGCATCCTGCCTCATCCTTCTCATCCACCACATCTTCCTCAGGCACCTGCCAGCCCATGGCCTGGGTCAGCCTTTGGATCTCGGCGGCGTCACCCACCAGAACCGGACGGATGAGTCCATCCTCCTGGGCCTTGCGTACTGCCTGGAGTGTATGTTCCTCATGGGCCGCGGCTACCACGGCGGCCTTTGGCGGAATATGCTTCAGATCCTGTTTGAGCTGCTGGAATCCGGAGATCTCCATATCAAATTCCTCCCAACCGGCGGAACGCTCCGCCTCCGTTCCCTGCGGAACAACATTTTTCTTGGGTTTATTCTATCAGTTTTTTGAAAAAAAGTATAGAGAAACTTTGATTTTCCGCGTTAAAGCAACAAATTTGCCCCATTTATTCTTTCTCCAAATAAAGCGAACCCTCAGGCGGCCACAATTTTCTCTTGACTTTATTGCTTTTATGCGTTACAGTTTAACGTAATAAAACAAGGGAGATATTTTTCCCTATAAGAGGGTGAAACGATGGCAATCAAGGTAGGGCTTCTTCTAATCTTCTTTTCCGTCATGGTGGGTATCGGTCTCTACTGCCGCCGCCACGCTACCAACGTCAATGGCTTTGTGCTGGGCGGCCGCTCTGTCGGCCCGTGGCTCACTGCCTTTGCCTATGGCACCAGCTACTTCTCCGCTGTGGTCTTTGTAGGCTATGCAGGACAGTTTGGCTGGAAATACGGCATCGCTGCCACCTGGGCGGGCATCGGCAACGCTCTGCTTGGCTCTCTGCTGGCCTGGGTGGTGCTGGGCCGCCGCACCCGCATCATGACACAGCATCTGGACAGCGCCACCATGCCGGAGTTTTTCGGCAAGCGGTTTGGCTCCCAGAAGCTGAAGGTGGCTGCCTCGGTGATCATCTTTATCTTCCTGATCCCCTATACCGCCAGCCTGTATAACGGCCTGAGCCGCCTGTTCGGCATGGCCTTTGACATCGACTACGGCGTTTGTGTCGTGGTCATGGCCATTCTTACCGGGATCTATGTGATTGCCGGCGGCTATATGGCCACCGCCATCAACGACTTTATCCAGGGCATCATCATGATCTTTGGCATCTGTGCCGTCATCGCTGCAGTTCTCAACAGTCAGGGCGGCTTCTTGGCCGCTCTGAAGGGACTGGCTCAGGTGAATGATCCTCAGGTCTCCTCCGTCCCCGGCGTATTTGCCTCCTTCTTTGGCCCAGATCCCCTCAATCTGCTGGGGGTGGTGCTGCTTACCTCCCTGGGCACTTGGGGACTGCCCCAGATGGTACAAAAGTTTTATGCCATCAAAGACGAAAAGGCCATCGACACCGGCACTGTCATCTCTACCGTCTTTGCCGCCATTGTGGCTGGAGGCTGCTATTTCCTGGGCGGCTTTGGTCGGCTCTTCTCCGACCAGGTGGATGTGGCTGCCAACGGCTATGACTCTATCATCCCCACCATGCTCTCTGGCCTGTCCGACGTGCTCATCGCTGTGGTGGTCATTCTGGTACTCTCCGCCTCCATGTCCACCCTCTCCTCCCTGGTGCTGGCCTCCAGCTCTACCCTGACCCTGGATGTACTCAAAGGGCGAGTGATCCGGGAGAACGACGAGAAAAGCCAGGTACTGGTCATGCGGGGACTCATCGTGCTCTTCATCGCTATCTCCGTGGTGCTGGCCATCATCCAGTACCGCTCCAGTGTCACCTTCATTGCCCAGCTCATGGGCGTGAGCTGGGGCGCTCTGGCCGGAGCCTTCCTGGCCCCCTTCCTTTACAGCTTATACTGGAAGAAGGCCACCCGCGGGGCCTGCTGGGTCTGCTTCCTGTTCTCCACAATCTTTATGCTGGCCAATATCTTTGTGGGCGACCACTTCCCCACACTTCTCCAGTCCCCCATCAATGCCGGCGCTTTCTGCATGCTGTCCGGTCTGGTTATTGTCCCAGTGGTATCCCTGCTTACCCCAAAGCCGGACAAAAATCTCGTGGACGCGGCCTTCTCCTGCTATGACCGCAAAGTTCTGGTCCGCCAGCGTCAAGCACTGGGCGAGCGGGAATAATCTTTATTTTCTCTTAAAATTTGGGCCAAAAACTCCATTTCTTGGGCAAGAAACACCATGTTCAAAGTCAGAGCCGTGTGGTATCCTATGGAGGATATCATACGGCCTGCTTTTCGCCGCTGACTTAAAATCATACGGGGCTTTCCCGCAAAGAAAGAGTTGATATTATGATCATTGATATCCACACCCATACGTTCCCGGACAAGCTGGCCTCCACCACTATTCCCAAGCTGGAGCAGATGTCCCACACAAAATCCTACGTGGACGGCACCAACGGCGGTCTGATGGCTTCCATGGCCAAAGCCGGGGTAAATTATTCGGTGGTCCTTCCTGTGGCCACCAGCCCCAAGCAGGTGCTGCACATCAATGACAGCTCCGCACGCATCAATGAACAGTTTGCGCAGACCGGGATCTTCTCCTTTGGCTGTATCCATCCTGATTACGACGACTACCGCGCCGAGCTGGCCCGGGTAAAGGAGTTGGGTCTGAAGGGCATCAAGCTCCACCCCGTCTACCAGGACGTGGATTTTGACGACATCCGCACATTGCGTATTCTGGACCGGGCCGCTGAGCTGGGCCTCATTGTGCTCACCCACTCCGGCCTGGACGTAGGCTTCCCCGGCCGGGTGCGGGTCACTCCCGCCATGGTCCAGCACGCGGTCAAGGAAGTTGGCCCTCTGACTTTGATTCTGGCCCACATGGGTGGCTGGCGTAACTGGGACGAGGCAGAGGCTCTTCTGGCGGATGCTCCGGTCTATCTGGACACCTCCTACTCTCTGGGCACCCTCCATGCCCTGGATGACGGCTATTATAAGCCCGAAGATCTGCCTATGCTCAGCCAGGAACAGTTCCTGCGCATGGTCCACACCTTTGGCCCCCACCGCTTCCTGTTCGGTACGGACAGCCCCTGGGGCGACCAATATCAGGGTGTGGAGCGCATCCGCTCTCTGCCGTTTATCGAAGAAGAAAAAGCCGCGATTCTGGGCGGAAATGCTCAAAAGCTGCTGCAATTCCCTGAAATCTAAAAACAGAGCGTCATAACTGCAAGCAGTTATGACGCTCTGTTTTGTTATCGGAAGAAACGCAGGTTAATATCCACGTTGCCGGAAATGCCAGACACACGACCAGTGGAGGTATACTGCCACATATCGAAGTCATAGTAGAACGTAGGAACGCTGTTATACTGGGCCAGCCAGAAGGGATAGTCCATCAGCTGGCTCAGGTCGTACTGCTTATACCCTTCAGAGGGATTGAAGTAGACCATGGCCTCATAACCTGCAGCCGTGATATCCTCACAGAAGGCATTGGCCATCTTACACATGGTGCTCACGCTGGGCACTGTCTGTGTACGGGAACCGGCATAGTTCTGGCGCTCCCAGTCGAAGACCACAGGATAGGTCAGGTCATAATCTTTTACCTGCTCAATGACATAGGCGGCCTCCTCCCGAGCCTCCTCCACAGTGATGGCCTGAGAGAAATAATACACGCCTACATCCAGTCCGGCATCCAAGGCGCCCTGGATATTCTGAGTGAAATACTTATCCGGCATCATCTTGCCTTCACTGCCATAACCGCGATATCCCACGCGGATAATTGCAAAATCGATGCCGGCGTCAGCCACCTTCTGCCAGTCGATCTCACCCTGATAGACAGATACGTCAATCCCCAGTTCCGTCTCTACCCCCGGCTCCGTGTAGGTCATATAGCCGTCCGAGCCCTTTAAGAAGTATTTGTTATCATAGGAATTCACGGGAACACCGTCTAAAATATCATAATAGGTATTCTGGAACAAAATCTGCTTTCCGTAAGTATGTACCCGGTCGATCTGCCACACGATTACGCTGATCTCTGCACGGCTGATCGGCTTGTCCGGCAGGAAAACGGTTTTTCCATTCTCTGTGCTGCCGGTGACGATTCCCATCTCATAAAGAGCAGTCAAATAGCAATCGTCAACATCGGAGAAGGGGGATTTATTCTCCGACGGGCTCAGCCCCAGCGCTTTGGCGGCCAGACGGGCAACCAAGATACGAGGCATATCTCCATCCAAATCATCGCCGATCTCTTCGCTGGTCAGATAGCCCTTGGACACTGCATAATCTGCATAGCCGCTGGCCCAGTGGCTGTCTGTCGCGGCAATCGTTCCGCTTCCCGCAGCCTTCAGAACCATGACCAGAGCCGCTCCTGCGCTTAAGGGGTCATCAGCTCCAAAATATCCATTTCCATAGCCATCAATAATACCCATGCTATTAAGGACCGCTACGTAATTGTAGTACCAGTCACCCTTCTGCACATCAATAAACGGACTGGTATAGCCGGAAGGCACAGTAAGTTTATAGGATCCTGCCAGAACAGGCTGGACCCCCACTACGGCAGCCAAAGCCAATGCAGCGGCTCGCCGTTCAAATTTCTTCCAATTCATCTTGCTTTTTACCTCCATTTTGGGTTTACGATAATCAGACGGAATTATTATATCAAATGTCGCTTTCTGGTACAATAGGTAATTCTGGAAAAGAAAAAGGACGAACAAAACTGTTCGTCCTTTTTTGTGTTGGCGTTACCTATCTTCCCGGCCCGTCTCCAGGCAAGTATTTTCGGCAGAAGCGAGCTTAACTTCCGTGTTCGGAATGGGAACGGGTGGACCCTCGCCCTAATCAACACCAACTATTTTAACCGCTTGCGCGACTAAAATCACTATAAACTTTTGAATGGTACTGGTGACCCGTACGGGAATCGAACCCATGTTTGCGGCGTGAGAGGCCGCCGTCTTAACCGCTTGACCAACGGGCCAGATGGTGCGCCTTCACGGATTCGAACCGGGGACCCACTGATTAAGAGTCAGTTGCTCTACCAGCTGAGCTAAAGGCGCATGTCGTCGACACAAGCTCCATATCACTCGCTTCCGTCTTACGCCGAAAGCTCGCTCATTTCGCTGTGTCTCCTCTTCAAATCAAACCCGCTTCGCTGGGCTTTGATTTGAGTTTCGGGTGCGCTTTTTTCTGTACCCTGAAAACCGAACAGTGAAACAACTTTCCATCGCTTACAAGCGCCTGCATCCTTCTTTGACCTTTTAGGTCAAGCCCTCGGCTTATTAGTATCGGTCAGCTACATGCCTCGCAGCACTTCCACCTCCGACCTATCAACGACATAGTCTACGTCGAGCCTTACTCCTTTCGGATGAGAGATCTTATCTTAGGGGGAGTTTCACGCTTAGATGCTTTCAGCGTTTATCTCGTCCAGACGTAGCTACCCAGCTGTGCCGTT
>ENA-OROH01002914-OROH01002914.1-human-gut-metagenome-genome-assembly--contig:-NODE-2914-length-12203-cov-17.199045_pt1 | contig 12203 bp, 9 predicted proteins | sample MGYA00242125_ERZ509042 | MGnify/ENA primary metagenome ERZ509042 (study PRJEB26280, sample SAMEA2338738) | human gut metagenome | biome: human gut; feature: human-associated habitat; material: faeces... | reverse complement strand
ATATGCGTGAGGTCAGCGACCGGCTCTGTAAGGAAAACGGTCTCTCTGTTATCCCTCCCTCTCAGAACAAGGGCATGGGCTACAAGGAGTACACCGAAGCCAAACGCGGCACGAGCTGGAAGCAGAAACTCAAGCAGACCATCGACCGGCTTGTCATTACAGCGAAGGATTACGATGATTTTCTGCGGCTCATGCAGGAAGCCGGTTATGAAATCAAGACCGGCAAATATATCTCCTTTCGCGCTGAAGGTCAGGAGAGGTTTACCCGGTCTAAAACCATCGGAGAGAACTACACCGAGGAACGCATCAAGGAGCGGATTACCGGACGGACGCCCCGAAGAAGCCGGAAGCAGACCACGCCGAATGGCATCTCTCTCATCGGAGATATTCAAGAGCGGATCAGACTTATCGACAGCAAGGGTTACGAGCATAAAGCCAAGCTCACAATCCTCAAGGAAGCGGCGCGGACACTCAATTATCTCACGGAAAACAACTTGCTCCAATACGACGATCTTGAAAAGAAGGTCGAGGACGTTCACAGCTCCTATGACCGTATCGGCAAGGAACTGAAAGGCGTGGAAGCACGACTGCGGGAAGTCCAGCCGCTCATCAAAAATATCTCCAACTACCAGCGGCTCAAGCCTGTATATGATGCCTTCCAGAAGACAAAAGACAAGCCGGGGTTCAAGGCAAAGCATGAAGCCGAACTTGTGATCTTTGAGGCAGCGAGAAGCACATTACTTGCCATGCAGGGCGATGAAAAACTGCCGAGCTTGAAAACGCTCCAAGCAGAGCAGCAGCGACTTCTTGAAGAGCAGCAGCAGCTCTATGATGAACGTGCGAAGCTCAAAAAAGATGTAAAGCAAATAGAGACGATCAAGTCTAATGTTGATACGTTTCTCGCTCCTTCTGTTGACCATGACCGTGATCATCTGCGCAGCACACAGCGCGAATAATCACTTCAAAAGCAGGGCATCTCCTGTTGACCGGAGATGCCCTTCATCCTTGAGAGAAGGTTCGAGAAGTTGAAACTTTTTCTTTAATTTCTGCATCAACGGATTGCTTTTGAGAATGAAATCCAGTATAATATTATAAGCGATGTTGAATGCAAGCAAGCGAAAGGATGGTTGCCGTGCGCATAAGCTATAAGAAACTATGGATGCTTCTTCTGGAACGCGACATAAAGAGGGCTTCTCTACGACATGAGGTAGGGCTGTCTGCCGGAACATGGACAAAACTGAATAAGGGGGAAGAAGTGTCCCTCTCTATTTTGCTGCGCATTTGTGATTACTTGAACTGTGACATCGGAGATATATGTGAGGCTGTGCGAACGGACAAGAACTGAGTCCGGTTTTTCGTACAGCTCTTTTTGTAGAATAGTAAGTGTGAAACTATAACTTTGGAGGTTGCTGAAATGGCTGAGAATAACACAAGCAATATCGGCTTTGAAAAACAAATCTGGGACGCGGCTTGCGTCCTGCGCGGAAACATCGACGCATCCGAATACAAGTCCGTCGTTCTCGGATTGATTTTCTTGAAATACATTTCTGATCGCTTCGAGGCAAAGTACAAGGAACTGGTTGAAGAAGGCGATGGATTTGAAGAAGACCAGGACGAATACACTGCCGAAAACATCTTCTTTGTCCCTGAGAATGCACGATGGAGCGCGATTGCTGCTGCCGCTCACACGCCGGAAATTGGCACGGTAATTGATGATGCAATGCGCAGTATTGAGAAAGAAAACAAGCGCCTCAAAGATATTCTGCCTAAGAACTTCGCCCGTCCGGAGCTGGACAAGCGGCGTCTTGGTGAGGTGGTTGATCTCTTCACCAACATTCAGATGATCGAGCATGGAAACAGCAAGGACATTCTCGGTCGTACATACGAATACTGTCTCTCCAAGTTTGCTGAGCAAGAAGGTAAACTTGCTGGTGAGTTCTATACTCCCTCTTGCGTTGTGCGTACCCTTGTTGAAGTGTTGCAGCCGTTTAATGGGCGTGTTTATGACCCGTGCTGCGGCTCTGGCGGTATGTTCGTTCAGTCCGCAAAGTTCATCGAAAATCATGGCGGCAACATCAACAAGATTTCCGTTTTTGGTCAGGACTCCAACCCGACCACATGGAAGATGGCGCAGATGAATCTTGCCATTCGCGGTATTGAAGCCGACCTCGGCAAGTTTAATGCGGACACGTTTTTTAACGATTGCCACCCTCAACTCAAGGCAGACTTCATTATGGCAAATCCGCCCTTCAATCTCTCCGGCTGGGGTGCAGATAAACTCGTTGATGATGTCCGTTGGCAGTATGGTACGCCTCCTGCTGGCAACGCCAACTTCGCGTGGTTGCAGCACATGATCTGGCATCTCGCCCCGAATGGGCGTATCGGTATGGTTCTTGCAAATGGTTCGCTTTCCTCGCAGTCCGGCGGAGAAGGCGAAATTCGCAAAAACATTATCAACGCTGACCTTGTGGACTGTATCGTCGCAATGCCGACACAGCTCTTCTACACAACGCAGATTCCGGTATCGCTCTGGTTCCTTGCAAAGAACAAGAAGCAAAAAGGCAAGACACTGTTCATCGACGCACGGAAGCTCGGAACTATGGTTACGCGGAAGCTGCGCGAACTGACGGATGAAGACATCAAGAAAATTGCCGACACCTACAACGCCTTTGTTGAAGGAACGCTTGAAGATGAAAAGGGCTTCTGTGCGGTTGTTACTACGCAGGACATTGCAAAGCAGGATTACATTCTCACTCCGGGACGCTATGTTGGCATTGAGGAACAGGAAGATGACGGTGAGCCGTTTGAAGAGAAAATGGGACGCCTGACTTCTGAACTGTCTGAGCTTTTCACTAAGTCTCATGAGCTTGAAGCTCAGATCAAAGAACGATTGGGGGCGATTGGATATGACATCTGAGTGGAACCACTTCGCGCTTGGTGAAATCACAGAGCTTGTTATTGATTATCGAGGCAAGACGCCCAAAAAACTTGGTGGTGATTGGTGCAAGCAAGGATATAGAGCTTTATCCGCGAAAAACATCAAAACCGGACGCATCGTTCAGGCTGAAACTATCAGATATATTGACGAATCGTTGTATCGAAAGTGGATGAAGGATGAAGTTCAGCGCGGCGATATTCTCATTACATCAGAGGCTCCATTTGGACAGATTTTCTTCTGGGATAGCGACGAGAAGATTGTTCTTAGTCAACGTCTATTCTGTGTCAGAATTAAGCCTGAATACGATGCACGTTTTATCTATTACTACATGACTACCCCTGAATTTCAAAGTGAATTGGATGGACGTGCCACTGGTACGACCGTAATTGGCTTGCGCCAGCCAGAATTGATGAAATGTGTTATCCGGTGTCCAGAGATTCAAGAGCAGAAAGTGATAGCTGCAATTCTTTCCTCTATGGATGCAAAGATTATTGCAAACGAAAAGGTAAACGATAATTTATATGCTCAAGCAAGAGCAATCAAAAGGCAGTGGGTTGCAAAAAGCAAAGATAGATACGAGCTACTTCCTCTTAACGAAGTTGCTGCAATCAACCCCGATACATATTCTCCGAAGGAAGCATGGGAGTATGTAAATTACCTTGATACAAGCAGCATCACCAATGGATTTATAGCGGACATTCAGCACATTGTTCCTTCAAGTGAGAAGTTACCAAGCCGAGCAAGACGAAAAGTCGCAGCAGGTGATGTTTTGTTTTCAACGGTGCGCCCAAATCAAAACCATTTTGGAATTATTAGCGATCCACTGCCCAATATGCTTGCGTCCACCGGCTTCGCGGCTATAAGAAGCAAAAATCCCTTGGTGTGTAATGAGCTAATATATCTGTGCCTGACCGAATTGGATTTCATTGAGAAAATGCAGCAGCTTGCAGAACAAAGTACCTCAACATTTCCATCAATAAAACCCTCTGACTTGGGTACTTGTCAAATACCTTGCCCCAAAGATGAAAGTTCCGATGCCTTCACTGATACCCTAAAATCCCTGTTTGCCCTAATTGCCGAGAACTTCCGTGAGAACAGCTCTTTGGCTACTATGCGTGAAGCACTACTTCCTAAACTCATGTCCGGAGAGATTGATGTTTCTGCCGTCCAGCTTTAAGCCGCTAAATTATCGTTTACCGTCTGAATAACTCTCACCAGTGGCGAGAGTTTTACAAAAGGGACTGCCACTGAATGTCGTTCTCTTACCTTGAAAGGAGACACGACAATGACAGAACAACTCATCACGGAGATACAGCGAAAAATGCTGCCGTATCTCAACAATGAACAGCTCATGCACCTTCGGGACGCGATGGCTGAATCTTTGGAAGGAGCGACGATCACCTATGATAGCAGCTCAATTCCAGCAGAAGAAACGGATGCAGTCGAAGCATTTATCACGGCAAAACGGATCGAAGGCTGCTCGGAGAAAACTCTGAGCTACTACCGGAAGACGATTGAAGCTCTGATTGCCGGAGTTGGAAAGACTGTACAACAGATCGCAACAGATGATTTACGCCGCTATCTGACCAACTATCAGGTTCAGCGTAGGTCGAGCAAAGTGACCATAGACAACATTCGCCGGATTCTGTCCAGTTTCTTCTCGTGGCTTGAGGATGAAGATTTCATCGTGAAAAGCCCAGTGAGACGGATTCATAAAGTAAAAACTGCAAAGGTGGTCAAGGACACCTACACCGATGAAGCATTAGAACTGATGCGTGACAACTGCAAAACGGCACGAGACTTGGCGATGATTGATCTTTTGGCTTCCTCTGGAATGCGTGTCGGAGAGCTGGTCACGCTAAACCGCGAGGACATCAACTTCAATGAGCGCGAATGTGTGGTTGTCGGCAAGGGCAATAAAGAACGACTGGTCTACTTCGATGCAAGGACGAAGATCCACCTCCAAAACTACCTTGAGGGCAGAACGGATGAAAACCCGGCATTGTTTGTTTCCCTGAAAGCTCCCTTTAACCGATTGATGATCGGTGGAGTGGAGACACGCCTTCGGGAGCTGGGAAAGCGTCTGAATATCCCGAAGGTTCACCCTCACAAGTTCAGGCGTACACTGGCTACTACTGCCATAGACAAAGGAATGCCCATAGAGCAAGTCCAGCAGCTCTTAGGGCATCAGAAAATCGACACCACCATGCACTATGCGATGGTGAAGCAACAGAATGTGAAGCTGGCACATAGAAAATATATCGGTTAGGATGGTGTAAAGAATGGGCAACGAAATTGAATTGTCTACTGTGATTACTGATATAGCCGCAGGACCATTTGGATCAAATCTGAAAGTCGAGTGTTTTGTACCGAGCGGTTTCCCGATCATTGATGGAGCAAACTTAAAAGGTTACAAGGTTACTGACAATGTAACAAAATTCGTTACAGAGGAAAAGGCACGATCACTAAGCAGATCGATTGCACATCGCGGAGACGTGATTGTTACAATCAGTGGTACGATTGGGCAAATAGCGTATATTCCGGAAGATTCATTGTACGATGAATACCTTTGCTCGCAACGACAGTTCCGTGTGTCTTTCGATTCTTCTATGGTCTATGTTCCATATCTTGTTTTTTACTTTCATACATTTGAAGGGCAAAACAAGATACTATCGTTTGCTAACCAAACGGGGGTACCTGCGTTATCACAACCACTTAAAAACTTCAAAAAAATTCATCTTTGTTTGCCGAGCTTTCAAGAGCAAAGACGAATTGCAAGCATTGTAGAAACGCTAAACGACAAGATTGAGAACAACATAAAGATAAACGATAATTTAGCAGCTTAGAGCTGGACGGCAGAGACGTCGATCTCGCCGGACATGAGCTTCGGAAGAAGCGTGTCGCGCAGTGCTGCTAAGGATTTACACTCTTCCTCGTTTGCACGAAGCAAAGAAAACAGCGGCTCAACCAGATCATTATACTCTTTGAGATTGTGTTCAGGAGGAATAACGACTTGGACAGATCGCAAGTTTGCTTGGCTGATCTTAGGTTGAACAGCACCGGTAACAATAGATTTTACCGGAGTTTGTTTGAAGAGCATATACAAGCTCTCAACATTAAATCCGAGCCTTCCGGTGAGAATGTGGGCATGGTTGTTTACCCAGAATTGTCCCCATACATATTGCAGGATTGGATAGCCAGCATCGTCAACAACAGTACCATCTTCACCCAGAAGAAGGTATTTGCCGTCAAAGATGTAATTATCTACATAATCCATGAGAGAAGCTGCTCCGTAATATGGATAGATCTTCTTCTCCATCTTCATTCTATCTGCACCAGAGAGAGGAATGCGCTTCGAGTCATGGATTTCGATGATTTCACCCACTGTACCTATGCGCCAACCATCAGGAAGATCATCTTGTACGCTATATGGGAAGTGCTGCTTATAAAGGGTTTGCGCTTGATCAAGTAAATTATCGTTTACCTGATTTGGAGGTTGTACCATGTTTGATAAAGTTCAGGAGAGCTTGAAAAGAAGCAAAGACGAGCGCCAGAAAAAGCGTCTTGAAAAGGAACGGGTTCGTCTTGAGAAAGCCGCAGCAGAAGCGGTTCGTGAGAAAGAGCGGCTTCAACAGGAGGCGGAAAAGATACAGGCTGAAAAAGATTGCCTTCTCTCCCTCGATGATAAGGGACTGATGGTAGAACTGATTCTGGCAGTGCGCGGCTTATACTCACAGATAGAGTACATTCAGAGTCAGCAGGAGTCTTTATCCGAGCGGATTGACGATATTGAGTCAGACATCTCTTCCATCCGCAGCGATATTTCGGATTTGGAAAGCAGACTGGGCTCGTCCGATCAGTAAAACTCAATGAAGGAGGCGCAGACGTGATTATTTCCCCGCAATCTCTTGATACAAACCTCAGTCAGCTTTTAGCGGAGGTTAAGTCCGGCTCAATGCAGTTGCCGGAGTTTCAGCGTGACTGGACATGGGATGATAACCGGATTAGAGGCATCATCGCCAGCTTATCACAGGGTTATCCTATGGGTGCCATCATGCGGCTGCAATACGGCAATCCGGACATCCAATTCAAATACCGTACAATTACGGGTGTAAAAGGCGTTTCTGTGAAGCCGGAGCATTTGATTCTCGATGGTCAGCAGCGGCTTACTTCAATTTATCAGGCAACATCCTCTAAAGAGCCGGTCTTGACCAAAACAGAAAAAGGCAAGGCTATTAAGCGTTATTACTATCTCTCAATGGAGAAGTGCCTTGACGATGATGAGGATCGTTTTGATGCTGTCCTCTCCATCCCCGAAGACCGCAAGATAAAAGAGAACTTTGACCGAGACGTGAAGCTCGACCTCTCAACCAGAGAATATGAATACGAGAATAAGCTGTTCCCGGTCAATATTGTGTTCGATAGCAATGCTGTAATGGACTGGTTCATGGGCTACATGACGCACTATGGAATGAAGCCGGAAGCAATGGACGAGTTCAAGCGTTTTCAGGCGGATGTGCTGAATACAATTTCCGGGTATAAGCTGCCTGTGATTACGCTGGACAAGTCCACGCCGCGAGAGGCGGTATGCAAGGTGTTTGAGAACGTCAATACTGGTGGTGTTCCTCTCACGGTGTTTGAGCTTGTTACCGCGACCTACGCCACAAGGGACTTTGACCTGAGAAAAGACTGGGTGCAGTGTCGAAATACAATTTGCGGTTTCGGTGACACGCTGAGAACAGACCTGTTCGATGGGATTGATGAGACTACATTCCTGACAACGGTTTGCCTTTACACAAGCTATTTGAACAAGCAGTCCGGGAAAACGAACACCATCTCCTGCAAAAAGAAAGATGTTCTGGGACTGCCATATGAATCGTACATAGCAAACCGTGACGCGGTATTAGCCGGGTTCAGAATTGCGAAGGAGTTCCTTCTTCGGGATCAGTGCGTTTTCCGTCAAAGAGACTTGCCCTATACAACGCAGTTGATTCCACTTGCTGCAATCTGTGCTGTTCTCGGAAAATCCAAATGCAATGAGCCAAATACGATTAAAACGCTCTCTCGGTGGTATTGGTGTGGTATTTTGGGTGAGATGTACGGTGGCGCTAACGAAACCCGATATGCCTACGACATCGAGGACATGGTTGAAGAGGTCAACGGACGCCCGAATGCAATGCATACGATCAACAGCGCAGTATTCTCTTCAACGAGGCTTCTGACCCTTCAAACTCGCTTGAGTGCTGCGTATAAGGGAATTATGGCTCTTCTCTACAAGGAGAAATGCCGTGATTTTATGAATAACACGACGATTGACATTGTAAACAGTATGCTTGAGTCTCCGGATATTCACCATATATTCCCCGAAGCATATTGCGAGAAAATGGGCATCAAGCGTGAACGGTATAATTCCATCATTAACAAGACCCCGATTCTTCCAGCCACCAACCGCTCGATTGGCGGAAATGCGCCGAGTGAGTATCTGGGGGCAATTCTAAAGAAGGTTGATGGACTGACCGAGAATGAGTTGCAAGCACGGGTGGAATCGCACTTTATCAACTATGCAGAATTGAAGGCAGATGACTTCAATGGCTATTTCATCGACAGAGCAAAAAGCCTTCTAAACCTAATTGAAAAAGCGATGAATAAGCCCGTCACTGACAGAGATGCAGAAAACACGCTGGATCAGTTCGGGGCGAGTCTGGCGTAAAAGGGAGTGACAAACTATGGCAGGATATTTTACAGAATCAAATTACGAGAACGCTGTCTTGCAGCTTCTCAATGAAGAACTGGGCTATAACTATATCTATGGACCGGACGTGGAGCGCGATTATCACTCGCCGCTTTATGAGGATGTTCTGCTACCTTCCTTGCAGCGGATCAACAAGAGCCTGCCTATGGACGCTCTGACGGAGGCAATCTACAAACTCAAGAACTTTGAAACCGGAACGCTCTTGCAGAAGAACATGGTCTTTATGGACTACCTCCAAAACGGGGTTCCGGTAAAATACTATGACAAGGGTGAAGAACGCTCTACCCTTGTTTACCTTGTAGACTTCAAAAATCCCGCCAGTAACGAGTTCACAGTTGCGAATCAGTGGACTTTCATTGAGAACTCCGAAAAAAGACCGGATGTGATCCTCTTTGTCAATGGTCTCCCGCTCGTCATTGTGGAGTTGAAGTCTCCGTCCCGCGAAGAAACCGACGCTTCCGCAGCATACCGTCAGCTCCGGAACTATATGTATGAGATCCCCTCTATGTTCATTTATAATGCGGTATGTGTCATGAGCGACTTGACCACTTCAAAGGCTGGTACAATCACGTCCGGCGAAGACCGCTTTATGGAGTGGAAAACAACAGACGGCAGCTATGAGAATACGCAACACGCATCATTTGACACATTCTTTGTAGGACTGTTTGAGAAGACCCGCTTCCTTGACATCGTGAAAAACTTCATCTGCTTTAATGTGGATGGACAGAATACTTTCAAGATACTCGCCGGGTATCATCAGTATTTCGCAGTCAAAAAGGCGATTGAGTCAACAAAACACGCAACCGTGACGGACGGTAAGGGTGGCGTCTTCTGGCATACACAGGGCAGCGGAAAATCGCTGTCTATGGTCTTCTATGCTCATTATCTGCAAGAAGCGTTAGAAAGCCCCACTATCGTTGTCATTACCGACCGTAACGATCTGGACGACCAGCTTTACGGACAATTCGCCCGCTGCAAGGACTTCCTCCGGCAAACGCCGCAGCACGCTGAGAGCCGCAAGAATCTGAAAGAACTGCTTGCAAACAGACAGGCAAACGGCATAATCTTCACGACCATGCAGAAGTTTGAAGAAAGCAACGAAGCTCTTTCGGAGCGTCGGAACATTATCGTGATGGCTGATGAAGCGCATCGTGGGCAATATGGTCTCAATGAGAAGGTTGTGGTCAAGCAGAAGGATAACGGCGAAGTCGAGGCGAAAACCGTTATCGGCACTGCCCGCATTATAAGAGACACGCTTCCTAATGCGACCTACATTGGATTCACCGGAACACCGATCTCCACAAAAGACCGCAGTACACGAGAGGTCTTCGGTGATTACATCGACATTTATGATATGACACAGGCAGTTGAAGATGGCGCGACCAGACCCGTCTACTACGAGAGCCGTGTGATTCACCTGAAACTCGACGAGAACACCCTCCATCTGATCGATAATGAGTATGACATTATGGCTGACAACGCCGATCCGTATGTCATTGAAAAGAGCAAAAAGGAACTTGGTCAGATGGAAGCAATCCTCGGTGCCGACCAGACGATCAATTCCTTGGTAAATGACATTCTTGATCATTACGAGAATTACCGCGAGAATATCCTGACCGGCAAGGCGATGATCGTTGCTTATTCGCGTCCCATAGCAATGAAGATTTATAAGCGCATTCTTGAGCTACGCCCAGCGTGGACGGAAAAGATTGCAGTGGTCATGACGCAAGGCAATAACGATCCCGAAGAATGGCGTGAGATTATCGGCAACAAAGCTCATAAGGACGATATGGCGCGGAAATTCAAAGACAACAACTCTCCGCTGAAAATCGCCATCGTCGTGGATATGTGGCTGACCGGCTTTGATGTTCCCTCCCTTGCTACGATGTATGTCTATAAGCCGATGGCTGGACACAACCTGATGCAAGCTATCGCCCGCGTCAATCGTGTCTTCAAAGATAAAGAAGGCGGTTTGGTTGTCGATTACGTCGGTATTGCGGCTGCACTGAAACAGGCAATGAACGACTATACTGCCAGAGACAAGAAGAACTATGGTGATACAGATGTAAGCAAGGCTGCATATCCGAAGTTCCTTGAAAAGCTCTCTATTTGCAGAGATTTGTTCCACGGATTCAGTTATGAGAAATTCATGACCGGAAGCGACCTCGACAGGGCGAAGCTCATCAGCGGCGGAGTGAACTTCATACTCGGCAAGAGTGTTGCAGAGTACGAGCTTCCCGACCATGAGAAGACACAGAATGTGTTTATCAAAGAAGCCCTGCTTCTCAAGCAGGCACTTTCGCTGTGCAGCAGCTTGGTAGACGAGCAAACTCGTATGGAGGCAGCTTTCTTCGAGTCCGTAAGAACAATGACCGTGCGCTTGGTTTCAGGCGGTACCGGAAAGAAGTTTACGCTTCCGGAAGTAAATGAGCGCATTAACGAGCTTTTGAAGCACAGCATCAAGAGCGAAGGTGTTATCAACCTCTTCTCCGATGTCCAGACTGAGTTTTCGTTGTTCGATCCGAAGTTTCTTGAAGAAGTGGCAAACATGAAGGAGAAGAATCTTGCAGTCGAACTCCTGAAAAAACTGATTTCCGAACAAGTCTCTGTTTACCGTCGAACAAATATTGTCAAGTCTGAAAAGTTCTCCGAAATCATTCAGAGCGCAATGAACCGCTATTTGAACGGAATGCTGACCAACGAGGAAGTCATTCAAGAATTACTCAAGCTGGCGAAAGACATTGCCGCTGCTGCCGCCGAGGGTGAAAAACTCGGATTGACAGCGGACGAACTTGCTTTCTATGATGCTCTCACGAAGCCGCAAGCAATCAAGGACTTTTACGAGCATGACGAGCTTATTGCTATCACGAAAGAACTGACAGATTTGCTTCGCAAAAACCAGACAATAGACTGGCAAAAGAAAGAGAGCGCAAGAGCTGGAATGCGCCGCTTGGTCAAAAGGTTGCTGAAAAAACACAAATATCCGCCAGAGGGTATGGATGATGCTGTCCAGACTGTCATGAGCCAGTGTGAGATGTGGACGGACAATGTAATGACCGCGTAACTCCCCTACGAGAAAGGAGTAGATCATGGGCAATTCAGTCATGTTGAATGGCGTCGAATATGCCGGAGAACAGATTGCCTACAAAGACAGCACCTATGAGCTTGTGTCAAAGGTCGCTTACCTGATCGGCGTCCCGCTTCGTATTTTCCAAAATGAACACGAGCCGCCGAAGATAGAGATATACAACCGGCTTGAACAGGATAAAAATGCCCGTATCATTCGTAATCTATGTATCATCCGCACCGCCATTGAGCGCAATTACCGGAAAATAAATGACATCATGCGGATGGAATACCGTGGGCTTCTTTCGATGCCTGAGATCCTTCCAATGTCCAGTATGCAGCAGCTTTCAAACGACGGAATCAGCTTTATCAAAAAGTCGAGTACAAAGCTATGCCACCACATTATCGAGATCAACCGGCTGATTTCAGACCGCATTAACAACTGCA
>ENA-OROH01002911-OROH01002911.1-human-gut-metagenome-genome-assembly--contig:-NODE-2911-length-12225-cov-3.714051_pt1 | contig 12225 bp, 9 predicted proteins | sample MGYA00242125_ERZ509042 | MGnify/ENA primary metagenome ERZ509042 (study PRJEB26280, sample SAMEA2338738) | human gut metagenome | biome: human gut; feature: human-associated habitat; material: faeces... | reverse complement strand
ACGTACAACAAATGAATATATCAGTTATCAAAGAGCCAGACGCACAGACGCAGAGCCGATAACGCGCAGATTAAAAATGCGGTTATCGGCTTTTCCTTTTTGGGAACAATCATAAGCCGCCGTTTTGACCGGATAACGGAGGAATTACAAAAGCCATTATTTATAATGAGGCGGTATAGGGAGGTACCGTCGTGTTATTTATTAATCGGCAAAATCAGACAAACTATTTTCTGTCAAAAAAATCCTGTTCACAGAAACGGGATATTCCGCTTATAAGTATGAACTATCAAATCATTTAGTATGTCTTAATAACTCATATTACCCAAACGCTCATGTGGCTCTATGCTTCATGGGCGTTTGTTGTAATGGCCCCCTACTGGGAAGAAAGGGGGTGAGTTATGATGGAGTATTCTGGACAATTCATGGAGCATATTGAGTACACCTTTGCCGCGTTCTGTAATGTCGTTCTCCGTAATGCGGCAATCAACGCATACCGCGATTTTGGACGGAAGCAGAAGCATGAAACGATATTTTTTGTATTACCGCTTCTGTTCCATTCTTTTCCGTTCCGGCGGCTCTGCTGCTGTACCTTGCCCCAGAGGGAAGTGATTAGGGAAAGGATAGGAAGGGAATAGATATTTGATTAAATCTGTATTTGGTTTTTCTTTAGTTAGTATATCTTTATTTAATTGCGTTGGATTTTCCAACGTAGGAAAATCCAACATAGGCGGCTGGACGCTCTCTCGAATAATTACCACAGTTTTGTTACGCAGTAGAACGCCATTTTGGAGGGAAAAGGTATAAATCCCTTACCGCGTGAGAAACGCACCCGTAAAGCTGCCTGTATCAATGCTTTTTCAGCCCCTACTGCGTAACAAAAGGCATGAAAAGAGCGGGTAAGAAACATTTTGTCTCCTACTCGCCTTTTTTTGCACCCTGTATGGCAGCTACCCTATTTCAGTTTGTTAGTTGATACTGTTTTATGAGTAGCTACCAAAAAAGCGTGCTTTTGTTGTATTTGTTAGCTGCTGTTGCCTGCCGCTGATGACACCATAATTACACCAATGTTTGCGGTTCGTACACCTCTAAAACGGTATGAAACTGCACGAACCAGAAAAACAATGTTTTTCGCATTTTGTAATATGATTTTGAATTATTGATTGAAAAATGCGTTTTAGATGCATTTATAAGTTTCAGAATCCGTAAGATTGCTGAAATCGAAAATGCTTCAAAATTCAGAGTAGGAAACCATACGGTTTCGCCCTTTTTCTGTTCGGTTGATTGTTTTCCGCTCACAGCACCTGCACCCGCTCCGCGCGGTGCAGCACATCCAGATCCTCACACGCCCCACCATCGCCAGCCATGCCTTGAGCGGCTCGGCCTTCTTAGATAGCACGGACGGCGCCAATTCGCAAAAGTCAGTTACTTCCTATTATGTCTTTGCATATTCTCATCGTCAGCACATCATTTTCCATCATTATGTACTAACTCCACCCATTTCTTTTGGCTAAATTGCTTACCGCAAAACAGAATTTCTCCCACGGTGCCAATGTCATCTGCAACGGGTCGCCCTCTCGAATTCTAAGCGTTCTTCTGATCTCCTTCGGAATAACAACGCGGCCGAGATCGTCGATCCGGCGCACGATTCCGGTTGCTTTCATAGCAATTCCGCCTCCCATTTTCGGTATTTCTGCTGCGATAGTGGTAGTATTTACTGAAATCGTGCAATTCATGTAGAAAAACCGTATGCACAATGTGTTCCTATTCATGAAAATTATGGTTTGCAGATCTGTTTCTTTCGCGTTAGCAGCTGCTCTGCACAGCGGACGCACGGCTGATATGTAATCAATCCGCAAACCCCTTTGTCGTCCATTGTTTTTCTGCCAGTCCTCGAAGAACGGATACAATAAACGTCAGTATATTCAATATCATGCTGTATATTCTCCTCATTTTCGTATTGCGGAAAAATAAAAAATCCCCGATCAAACCGCAAGGTCAGCAAGTTCGGCTGACCTTGGGTTAACCGAGGATTTTTTTGATTCTGTTTACTTTTTCGCCTTGCTGCCGACCAGATAGCACACAGCGGCAACGATCATGCCGTTGATGGATGCGATACCCCACGGGACCAGATTTGCCACCACAGCGCCCAGCACAACGCCGAAAACTGCAAACCAGTTGACGTTTTCGGTCACTTCAACGTCCTTGTACTTTTCACGATCCATGAAGAAGCTCATCACCAGAATGATGCCGACCGGCGGCAGCGTACAGTTGAGGATATTCAGCCAGCCGGTGAAATTCCAGTACAGCCAGACCGCAAGCACGGTGCCGATAATACCGGAAACCAGCACCATCGGCTTCTTTCTCTGGCCGAAAATGTTCGCCAGACCCAGACCCGCCGAATACAGTGCATTATCGTTCGTGGTCCAGATGTTGAGACCGAGGACCAGAATCGCCAGATAGAACAGACCGAGGTTGATCATAACCTCAAAAATGTCATTGCCGCCGACGTAGACCGACGAAATACCGCCGAAGAAAAACATCAGCGAGTTGCCGATAAAGAACGCGATAACGGTCGTGATCGCACCAACCTTGCCGTTGCGGGCAAAGCGGGAGAAGTTCGGCGTTGCCGTGCCGCCAGAGACAAACGAGCCGATAACCAGACCGGCGCCGCCGACAACGGTCAGCGTACCGCTGGACTTGGCAAACTGATCAATCAGCGTACCGTTGCCCTGTTTGACCGCCATCACCATGGCAACCGTACCCAGGATTGCAACCAGCGGAACCGCAATATAGCTGATGAGCGTCAGCGATTTGATGCCGAAATACGCCGAGGCCGTCATGCACACACCCGCAATGATAACGAGCACCCATTCAGCCGCTGTGCTGCCGCCGAGCAGTTCATTTGCAACCGGAATGGCAAACATGGCGATACCGACGCCAAACCAGCCGATCTGCGTAAACGAGATCATCGCGCTCGGCAGGTACGAGCCTTTTACACCGAAGGCTTTGCGTGCCAGCAGGTCAAGGCTCATGCCGGTTTCCGCGCCGACATAACCGAGCAGACCGGTGTACAGGCTCAGGATCAAGCCGCCGATGATCATGGAGATGATAAAGCCGCTGAAATCCAGTCCGTCTGCCAGCTCCTTGCCGACCCACATGCTGGCCGAGAAGAAGGTGAAACCCAGCATGATCATGAACATAGTTACGATGCCGCGGCGCGCATAATGCGGCACAGCCGCTTCCGCAAAGTCGATATCGACCGGTGTATTGTCATTTTTCATAGATTCTTATCCCCTTTTTGTGTTTTCAAAGAATGTACTTTTTGAGCGTCGTGGTGAACTCGTCAATGCGCTGATGCGCGATCTCCTCCAGCGTTACGTCCTTCAGGCTCTCAACAAAGCCGCGCTCCTGCTGATACAGCCAGCGCGTCAGCTTTGCGTCCAGCTTTTCATAGTGGCAGTCCTTCAGCCAGTCCTCATAGGAAATCGGCAGCGCATGACCCAGTTTTTCCTCCAGCAGCGCCTGCTTGTCGATCTTGTCGGCACGCGCGAGAATGCCGTTCCAGAATTCCAGCACCTCTTCAATGTGCTCGTGGATTTCGTAACGGCGTGCACCGCCATCGTAGATCGTGCACTTCTCAAACAGCGGATTCTGCATGGAAAGCGTCTGACGGCGGAACTCCGGCGCCACAATGCCGCCCTTCCAGTAAAAGTCGATGAGCGCACGGTTGATGCCGGAAACGCCCTTGTCGCCTTCCTCGTAGCAGCTGAAAACGCCCTCGTAGTACACGGTGATGAAGCCCTCAAAGTCCGGCCAGTAGGTGCGGATTTCTTTAGTCAGCTTTTCGAGAATCTCAATGCCCTGGGTACCGCCGATGGTAAACAGCAGAATGTTGCGCAGCTTGGCGCCCTGCTTGCGGTAATAGTCGGTGACATAGCGCAGGCACTGCACAAGCGTCTCGCCCGAGGCGATGATATCGCCGATCATCAGCGTGCTGTTGGGCACCATGGTCAGCTTGCAGTATTTGATATCGAGTGACATCTCATCATTCTCGCCAAACACGCGCTCACTGGACATAAAGCTGATGTCATGCACGCGGATATGCTCCTTGTAGCAGCTTTCCTCGAGCGGGTAGTTGAGTGCGCCGCGCAGAATAGACAGAATGTTCGCCGAAGTGATCTTTTTCTGCTCCTTGAGGTAGTACATCATCTGCGAGGTAGCCGTCACGAGCGACGCATACACCTCGTAGCCGACAACCTCCGGATGGTTCATCAGCTTGCGGGTCTCGGCCTCCGAGACGATGTAGTATTCATTGACAAAGCTGCCGCCCGCCAGACGGTAGCAGTCCACACCCTGATCGCTGAATTCCGGTACGATATGGACGTCATTCCAATTTTCGATCATATCAGTTTCCTCCCTAAAAAAAGGGACCGACTGCCATTTTTGCGGGCAGAAGGTCCTTGGTTTTCATCGTTTTCCTATTGGATTCAACGGAACGCCGCATGTTCTGTTTTTACACAGCATATCCGTCCATCCCCTCTTTTTCGACTTCATTTTACTGCATTTATTATACGGGAGAAATCATACCGTTGTCAACAGCTTTGCAAGCCTCAGGCCGGATTTCTTACTTATAATCCGCATTCAGAAACAGCGGCTTGATCGTAGAAATCTCGGCGTATTCCTCCTGCGAGACCTGCATATCCGCATTCATGGTCTGCAGATCGGCCTTGACGACCTCGAGCGCCTCCATGACGTTCAGCGCATGGCCTTCCGCAATGGCCTGCTGCATACGGCGCAGCACGATCGGGTGCGCGTACCGTGCGGGCAGCGGAAATGCCGGAAAACGGTCGATATAGTTCTGCATCTGTACCCGCGCCTGCTTATCCCCGCGCAGAACAGCCGCATTGTTGTTGCGCGCCGTCGGCAGCAGGCGCCATCCGCCAAACAGGAAAACTGCCGCCAGCAGACACAGCAGCAGGTATCCGCCGGAGAAACCGCGGCACACGAGCGACACCACGCCGTAAATCAGCGCCGTCGCCCCGAGCACCATGATCGCTGCAGCCGCCCAGCGGTATCCCGCGCTCCTGCTCTGGTAGTTGCGCCGCCGTTTAGCTGCACGACTGAGCCGCTTGTACAGCTCGGGCTTGCGCTCGAGGTACGCGATCGCATTCTCCAGCTCCTCAATCTCCCGCTCGGCGCGCATGCTGAGCGGCGGCCGTCGGCGTTCTTCCGCCCTCCGGCGCTCGTACTCGACCTCGAGTTCAGCCTCCTCTTCCTCGCTGACGCACGGAATCTCCGGATGCATCTTGTGCAGCACGCGCAGCAGCTCGTCAATCTGATCCTCGTACTTGAAACAGCACACCTGCTGCATACCGCCGTCATACTCCACAAGCAGACAGGCTCTGCCTGCAAGCACACCCCGGACACCGCCGGTGCCTTCTTCTATAAACTTAAATGCCCGCGTAATGGCGGAAAACGGCACATAATAATGCCGGTCAATAAAATAACTGTTCAAATATAATGCCCGACGACCAACACCGCACGGACCGATCCGGCGGCAGTGCTGCTTATCGCGGACAAGCGAAGCGTCATCCAGCATGGTTCTGCTGAGCGGACGCGGTTTAAAAATCATATCCATCACCTGTAAATATTGTAGCACAAAAGCGTGGATTCAGCCACCCGATCCCATAAGAAATCCTGCTGCGGCAGTTCTTTATGCAAAGCGACAAATTCTCCCTTTCAGACAAATCGTTTTTGGCATACTATCCAAAATCACAGTATTCCTATTGACAATTAGGATATTCAAGTCTATACTTTCAATCACCGAAACCCGATAGGATTTATATGAATTGAAAGGAGAACCTGTCATGAGCCGAATGTACTGTATGAATCGCTGCTGTATGTGTATGCACCGCTGCTCGTGTATGCGTTCCCTTGTGACCTGGCGAATGTGCGAATAACGCGCATAAACCATCCTGGCGGAAGGCATACGTCTTCTGCCGTTTTTTGTCGAAAGGAGTTCTCCCTTGTGAAGCATTTTGTCAAATCACTGCCAGTTCTCTCCATTCTACTGGCGCTCGCCTGCGATATTCTGCGGCCGGATTCCACGCAGCATCCTGCCGCAGAACATCCTTATTTTACATGGGCGCTGCTCATCGGACTGGCCGTGTATGTGATTGCCCTGCTGATATCGCTCGGCAACACCAAGGTACGCGATAAGCTGTCGTACAGCGCACTGTTCTATGCAGGAGCGGTTCTGGTGCTGAACATCCTCAACCTGCTGACCGCCAAGTTTGCGATTCTGCCGGTGCTGTACTTTCCCTCGCTCGACCGTGTGTTCGGCGTTCTCGTTGAGGACAGCGCGTTCCTCGCGACCTGCCTTGCATACTCCGCACGCCTGCTGTTCTTCGGCTGGCTCGGCGGTGCGTTCGTCGGCGTGCTGACCGGTATCGCCATCGGCTTCAGCAAGACCTTCGCCTACTGGGTACAGCCGCTCGTCCGCGTGCTCGGCCCGATCCCGTCCACCGCATGGATCCCGCTGGTGCTCATCGCTTTCCCGACTGCGGTTTCCGCCAGTGCCTTCCTGATTGCGCTGGCTGTGTGGTTCCCGACTACCGTGCTCACCAGCAGCGGCATCGCTTCCATCCCCAACTCGTACTTTGAGGTCTCCTCGACGCTTGGCGCGGGCAGCTTCTACCGCATTGCCAAGGTCGGCATTCCGGCGGCTATGCCGCATATGTTCCTCGGCCTGTTCAACGGCACCTGCTCGTCGTTCATCACGCTGGTCACCGCCGAAATGCTCGGCGCCAAGTACGGCATCGGCTGGTACATCAACTGGCAGAAGGAAATGATGGCATATGCCAACGTATATGCCGGACTGATCATCATTGCAGTCACCTTCTTCATTCTCATCACGCTGCTGTTCAAATTCCGCGACCGCGTGCTCGCATGGCAGAAAGGAGTTATCAAATGGTAGGAAGTATTTCGATTTCGGGTGTATCCAAGCATTTTGTCAATCCCACCGGAGAGCGCATTACCGCTCTCGACAATGTTTCGCTCGATATTCCCGCCGGTTCGTTCGTTTCACTGATCGGACCGTCCGGCTGCGGCAAGTCCACGCTGCTGCGTTTGATCTCCGGTCTGATTCCGATGGACGACGGCAGCCTGACGCTGGACGGTACACCTATCAAGGTCCCCGGTGCAGACCGCGGCTTCATGTTTCAGGAGCACACGCTATTCCCGTGGCTGTCGATTTACGATAACATCGCGTTCGGTCTGCGCGCCCGCGGCATCTACAAGCAGGAAAAGGACCGTGTAGACGAATTTATCGAGATGGTCGGCCTCAAGGGCTTCGAGCATTCGTATCCGCACCAGCTTTCCGGCGGCATGTGCCAGCGCGCGTCTCTCGCAAGAGCACTCGTTGGCAAGCCCAAGGTGCTCCTGCTCGATGAGCCGCTCGGTGCACTCGATGCCTTCACCCGCATGAACATGCAGGACGAGATCCTGCGCATCTGGAAGGAAACCGGCATGACCGCCATCATGGTAACGCATGATGTGGATGAGGCCGTGTATCTTTCAGACAAGGTGGTCGTTATGACCCCCCGACCGGGACGCATCACCGGCACGCTGGATATCAAGTTGGCCCGCCCAAGAGCACGCAGCTCGGAGGATTTTCTTCACTACCGTGCGGAGATCCTTCGTCAGCTCCATTACGGCGGCACAATCAAAGAGCCCAACTACTATATTTAAGGCAACACCGCACAATTAAGACTGCGGTGCTTTGCGGAAATTTTGTGTCCTGACTTTGTTGCAGTTTCACGGTAATACATCAAGTATTACCGCAAAACTGTGCCTCGTCAGTACGCAAAATTTACTCGCAAATCACTCTTGTTCAATTATACGGTATTGCCTTAAGATCGCATTAAAGAACGCACGTTCATTATTATTGTTTTTATTATATATTTTCCTTGAAAGGACAGAAAACCATGAAAAAGAACGGTATTTTATTTCGAGTGGCAAGCGGACTTCTCGCAGCTGCACTGACACTCTCGCTTACCGCCTGCGGCGGCTCAAGCAGCAATTCGGACGCTTCCGCGGCAGCAGATTCCGCCGATTCCGGCGCAACCCACCTGCGTCTGATCTACTCTCCTTCTCTCTGTGCCGCACCGATGTACATCGCGATCGAGAACGGCTACTTTGAGGACGAAGGTCTGGACATTGAGCAGGTAACCGTTGACGCGGCACACGTTTCCGAGGCCATCGGCGCGGATCAGGTTGATGTCGGAATGGGCCTGATCGGCAAAATGCTCCAGCCGCTCGAGAACGGCCTGCCCATCAAGTTCACCACCGGCATCCACACCGGCTGCACCAAGCTGCTCGTGCCCGGCGACAGCAACATCAAGAGCATTGCCGACCTCAAGGGCAAGAAGATCGGCGTACCCGGTCTGGCTGACGCGGCAACCGTTGTCTCCAAGCGCTCGCTGAGCGCGGCAGGCATTGGCGTGACCGACCAGAACATGGAGGTTGAATTCTCGGTTTACTCCCGCAACGATCTGGCACAGGCACTGCAGAACGGTGCCGTTGACGCAATCGCACTCGGCGACCCGGCGGCTTCTATTGCAAAGGAGCAGTACGGTCTGACCGCTCTCATCGACACCGCAACCGATCCCGAGTACAAGGACGAGTACTGCTGCGCAGCATTCGTCACCAGCAAGCTGGCTGAGGAGAACCCGAAGGCTGCAGCAGCCTTCACCCGTGCCGTGCAGAAGGCATCTCAGTGGGTACAGGAAAACCCGGACGAGACCGCAAAGATCATCACCGAAAAGGAGTATGTCTCTGGTGATGTGGACTTCTGCGCACAGATTCTCAAGACCTACAACTACAAGCCTTCGGTTCAGGGCGGCTATGACGCACTCAAGCAGAACGCCGAGGAGCTGACCCAGATTGGCGTGCTCAAGGAAGGCACCGATGCGACCAAGTTCGCAGACAACGCCTATATCTTCTTCGATGATGTGCCGGATGCACCGGAGAGCGACGCTTCCACCGATACCGCCACTAAATCCACAAAGGCCTCCTCTGTCAGCTTCCAGTCGGCAGCAGCAGCCGAGGCTGAGGACGACTGCTGCAGCGGCAAAATCACCAAGCCCGCACAGGACACAAACGCAAAGGCATAACATTGTTTTTACAGGGAGGAAAGGATTATGTCGGAACTGAAATGCACACACAGCTGCTCGGACTGCAGCAGACTCGGCTGCCGTTCGGCCAGCGAGGAGCAGTACCCGCCGTTCTGCCTGACGACGAACGTAGATAAGGCACTGCTCGAGGAAACACTTGAAATCTACCGTAACGACCCGGAACAGGGTCTGATTGCCCGCACCTCCGCGTGCATTGAAGGCGAGTTTTACGGCCGCCTGACCCGTGTCGAGGAAACCATCGAGTTCATCAAGCGCATGGGATACAAAAAGATCGGCATCGCGTCCTGCGTCGGTCTGATGCGAGAGGCTTCCATCTTCGCCCGTATTCTCAAGGCAAAGGGCATCGAATATTTCACGGTCGGCTGCAAGGTCGGTGCACAGGACAAGACCGAGATCGGCGTGCCGAACGAGAAAAAGCTCAACGGCGGCTGCGGACACGAGTCCATGTGCAACCCGATCATGCAGGCCAAGACGCTTGCCGCGCACGGCTGCGATTTCAACATCGTGATTGGTCTGTGCGTCGGACATGATACCCTGTTTCTGCGCCACAGCAAGGTTCCGACAACGGTTATGATCGTCAAGGACCGGGTACTGCAGCACAATCCGGTGGCGGCACTGTACGGCGTACAGTCCATGTATTCACGGTTTAAAGATTTGGGATTGTAAATTCAGCAAACCGGCTGCAATCCGACACCGTCCGAACTGCATCCCTGCGTTTTTACCCTTTGGGCTTCATCATCATCTCTCTTTCGCCGTTTTGAATGATTGCAAAAATCCTCCTGCCTTCTTTCTGAAGACAGGAGGATTTTTCAGCTTAACCTGTAACATCGGGCATAGCCGAGGCGGCTCATCTGTTTTTCTCTTTGCCGAGCGTTGAATACAGCACACCGAACACGATAAGCACCGCACCGGCAATAAAGCCGACCGTCATATGCTCGTTCAGCAGCAGGACACCGAGCACCATCGAGGTGAGCGGCTGAATCGGGTAAAACAGAGAACAGGTGCTCGCCTCTGCACGGGAGAGACAGTAATTCCACAGCGAATGCGGAATGGTCGTGCAGAAAATCGCCACATAAAACAGCACAAGGATGTACTTCGCGTGCAGGAAGTCCATTTCCGGGTGGGTGATGAGCTCGCGCACCATCAGCGGGACAGTGGCGATGGCGGCAACGTAGATACCGCAGGTGGTGACAGTCAGCGCGTCATACTTCTGCGTGAACGAGCGCATGAACACGCTCAGCGCGCTCCACGTCAGCACCGAACCGAGCGAAAGCGCTATGCCGAGGATATGACCGCCGCCGGCGTCTCCCCCGACGATGCAGACTGCACCGGCAACTGCGCTGACAATGCAGACGACCTTCTTCATCGTCATGCGCTCATGCAGCAGCAGCACCGCAAAGAAGCAGATAGCGATCGGGTTCATGCAGTTAATGAGCGATGCCAGCGATGCGCCCGCCAGCTTGGTGCCGTACTGCTGCAGACCGATCGACAGCACATAGCCGCCCAGACCGAACATGATAATATATTTCCAGTCACCGCCCTTGATCCTGCGCGGCTTTCCGTTCGGGTCGGGTTTGCGCAGGCGCTGCAGGATGGTCATGGCAATGGCTGCGATGATGTAGCGCAGGCACAGCAGCGTGAACGGCTGAATCACATCGAGCAGTACCTTGCTTGCCGTATACAGGCTGCCCCAGAAAATCGTGGTCAGCGCAAGCAACAGGCAGGTTGTTTTATCGTTCTTTTGTTGTTGCACAGTTTGTCAACTCCTTTTTTGTGCATTCTGAGTTAATTGTAGCACTATTTCAGCGAGTTGAACATAGGACGATATAATTTTTTAGTGATTCTGCATTATGCTACTCCCACTACGTTCTCCACACTTCACTCTGTATATACGATAAAAAAAGAGGACCCAAAGGTCCTCTTTCATCCAGTTTAGTAAACGTACTCGAACTCGAACTCTCCGATCACGACCGGAGCGCCCTCCTCGATGCCCATTTCCTCCAGCTTAGCGTAAATGCCTGCAGACTGGAGCATACGATCCATATACTGGCGGGATTCGTAGTCGTCGATGTTGACCGAGCCCATAATCTTGTCCACCCATGCACCGGTGACAACGTATGCGTCGCCGTCGCGCTCGATAGTCCAGTCGTTCTCGGTTGCGGCCTTCTCCTCGACCTCGACGAACTCCGGCTCGTAGATGAATACCGGCGGGAGCTGCTGCAGCTCGTGCCACGTCAGATTCATCAGCTCCTTGACGCCCTGGTTGGTCGCCGCGGACAGCTCCGCAAACAGGAAGCCGCGCTCCTCCGCGTACTTGCGGATCTTCTCAACCGGCTCACGGTCATCGCCCAGCAGGTCGGTCTTGTTGGCAACAATGATCTGCGGACGCGCTGCCAGAAACTCGCTGTAGCCGGCAAGCTCGGCGTTGATCTTCTCAATGTCGTCGATCGGGTCGCGGCCCTCACTGCCTGCCGCGTCAACCAGATGCAGCAGCAGTCGGCAGCGATCAATGTGGCGCAGGAAGTCGTGGCCCAGACCGGCACCCTCGCTCGCGCCCTCGATGATGCCCGGAATGTCGGCCATGACGAAGTTCTGCTCCTCACCGACCGAAACCACACCGAGGTTGGGCACCAGAGTCGTGAAGTGATAGTTTGCAATCTTCGGGCGCGCCGCCGAGACCATGCTCAGCAGCGTGGACTTGCCGACATTCGGGAAGCCGACCAGACCGACATCGGCCAGCAGCTTCAGCTCAAGGATAATGTCGCGCTCGACACCCGGCAGACCCGGCTTGGCAAAACGCGGTGCCTGACGCGTCGGCGTTGCAAAATGCGTGTTGCCCCAGCCGCCGTTGCCGCCCTTGGCTGCTACAAACGGCTCGCTGTCGGACATATCCTTCATGACCTGACCAGTTTTCTGGTCACGGATGATCGTGCCGCGCGGTACGCGAATGATCAGGTCCGCACCGCCCTTGCCCTTGCAGCGCTTGCCGCCGCCCGGCTCACCGGGAGCCGCGACATACTTTTTCTTGTAA
>ENA-OROH01002897-OROH01002897.1-human-gut-metagenome-genome-assembly--contig:-NODE-2897-length-12269-cov-2.234976_pt1 | contig 12269 bp, 17 predicted proteins | sample MGYA00242125_ERZ509042 | MGnify/ENA primary metagenome ERZ509042 (study PRJEB26280, sample SAMEA2338738) | human gut metagenome | biome: human gut; feature: human-associated habitat; material: faeces... | reverse complement strand
TTCTGGCACGGCTCGGCTATGGCAGCGACCAAGATGTCTACACCTTCGGTGGTTTGTGGCACCTTGGGCAGGGTGGTTAGCTGGTTCATGACGGACGTGGCGATGCCGTTGACCAACATGTCTAAGTAGATCACATCGTCGAAGCTGTAACCGTTGGCCATTTTGCCGCTGCGGAACACGCTGTAGTAAGTGCCTTGGTTGACATAGACATTGCCGTTGGCTTGCAAGATTTCCTTGAGTTCACTGCTGGTCAGTTCTTCTGTGGTAATGCCTACGATGGTTTTTAAGGCCATTGTGTAGGCGGTGCTGTTGGTATAGTTGGCCCCCATAGCATAACCCATCACGCCAGCTGTGGCCGTGCCATCGGCGGTGCTATAGACGGTCATGGTGCGGCTGTATTTGATTTCCTTCAATGCTTGCATAGTAGCCAGATAGGCATCTTTGTCTACCACCAGGTTAAACCACACGGTGGAAGTTTTTTCGGCCTCGACATAAGCCGCCACCTCTTTGATTTGGTCGGTCGTGAGTGTCGCCGCCAATTCTTTTGTAAACGTAAACGCGTACCAGTCTACCCCCGCACCCCTACAAGCGGCTACTGCTTCCAACAGCGTTTCGTCGCCCCCTTTGAGACCAATTGCTACTACATCTGGCGCAGGAGATTGGCTAAATTACAGCGTCGCTGCCTTGTACTCCGGGCTGTCCGTCGCAAAGCCTGCTTCTGCCATCTCGGCTACCGAGGCAAAGGTCATGACGCGCTTAGATAGTACTGGCGCTGTGCTGCTGCCGATGATTAATCCGATATTAAACCCCTTAGAGGGGGCGGACATCTGGCTGACCTCGACCTTGATGTTGACAATATCGTCCAAACTTAAATTAGGCATTTTATTCACCTTCCTTTACTTCGATTAATCGTTCTGTTTGCTCAGATACAACATTAATATCTGCGCTGCTTAAGTAGTTGACGGTGTGCCGCTCATCAGTGACCAGATTGTTGTAGCGCACCTGCATATCCACCCGCGGCCAGTATTTGTTGTTGTAAGGCTCCCACATCTGCTGCGGCTCGGCTATGTCGGGGATAATGTATAAGCCTTTGGCGGCTAAGTCCCAATTTTGGGTTGGCTCTAATAAGTCCATCCTCAGCAGCACCGCCCGATCATAAGCATCAGAGCCATAGAGGATAATGTCCAAGGTGATCACCCGATTGTAGCTGTTAATCTGCTGGGTCTTGGTATCGTCTATGGGGTTATACCTTGTGTCGATCTGACGGTTGATGGGATCATCTGCCGCCTGGACGTAGTAATAGCAAATATTGCGGTGGTAATCGTGAAAGGGCTGGCTGTCCTCCTGATAGGCCAATCTGACTAAATCCTGCTGCCTATCGTCCTCTGGGCTATGGCCCAGCAAAATCATCAGCTGCCGCCAATAAATATCTTGCAGCTCCTTAAGGGTTAGCCTGCTCATCGGATACCACCTCCACAAAAGATGCTATTACCTTATAAAAACCGTGGCGGCTCCAATCCAAGACTTGTACGGCCTTGTACACCCTGCCCCGCCAGATGAGCTCATCGGACTGTTGCTTGTCTTGGCTCAAATAGACCGGCTGCCGGGTGTAAAAGGTCATCATGCCGCTGACTCGGTCTCCCTCGGGCACCTGCTCCAAGTCGTCGCCGCTGGTTGGCTCCACAATGCCATTGACTGTGGCGTCCTCCGGCGTGTCCACAAATCGGCCAGCCTCCCACTTGCCAACTCTGCGCCGGATAGTAAACGGCTCGCAGAAATCAGGGTCAGTTATCAATCGGCTGACATCAATCATTGCCAGACACCCCTTTCCTGCGTACTACATGGGTAATGGATTTACGCATCTGGTCAGTATCAATCAAGGGTTTATCACTGACTTTAAGTTTGATGGTTTTAGGCGAGTTGGGCGCCCAGCCATTAGCTGGGTTCGTAAACCAATCCCTGGCGGCATTTTCCGCCACCTGTCCGGCCTTGTGCAAGCCGTCCTGTACGCCCTTGACATCACCATCCAGGCCAGCTAAGGCAGCCTTGCTCATTTGCTCGGCTATCCAATCCTTACGGTGCTCGATGGCTGGCTCTAATACTGGACGCGGCGGCGATGCCCATAAGGGTGAGCCGTGCTCTTGGATATAGAGCTGATAAGCCTCGCTGTAGGGGCTGCCATTATCCATACTCTCCTGCATCTCTTGGCGCATAGATTTACGCCGGATGCCGTGAGTATGGATGTACAATAGCTCGGAGTTTCGGATGATCTCTTTCTTGCGGGACGATTTATCTTCCGGGATACCAACCAACACTTCGTTGTTTCTGAGCTCATCCAGCGCTTTAAGCAGCTCGGGTACGCCGTCAAAGATGGTGTCTACTGTGCAGTTTGCTACCATATTTGCATCCCGCCTTTGCCTACCATTTTGGCTAATGTCGCCAGCTGTGTCCCATACTGGGTGGCGTTCCAGGCGGCCCAAGCGTTAAGTCCGCTGGCGATGGTGCCGTAATCTACAGAGATAGACACGCCGCCTGCTGATTTGCTGGTCACTAAGCCTCTGGCCTCGCCTGCGCTGACGACATCTGCCGCCGTGCTGTTGGACTCAGCTGTTCCCATGGCCCAAAGGGTGGCGAAATGGGCGATAAATAAGCCCATTGCCATCTTCCAGTAGCTGTGCCAGCGCGCTTCCTTGATAGCGTTATGCGCCAGCTCCAAGTACATGGCCAGCACAACATCTGGCACGGCCTGCCCTTTGAACTGGGGATAGATTTCCTTAAATTCCTCCAGCGTAAATGGCGGGTTGGCACCGTCTCTGATGTTGGCGGCATCAGCCATTAGGCCATTCATTGCTCTGCACCGTCTGTCTTGTCTGGTTCCTGGCTCTTTTGCTGCTCATGCTCTTTTTCTGGAGCTGTCTCTTTCTGGACAGCCTCACGCTTGACTTGGCTCTTGCTTTTTACCGCAGGCTTATCCTCACCCATGACTTCTAAGCTGCCTTCTGTTTTTGCCCACAAAAATAGTGGGTCCTTGGCGGCCCACTCTGGCAAATTAGCAAATTCCATGGTTTTCAAGCGGACTTTTTCGCCGCTGCCTGGATTGCTGAATTCTAAGTTTTTCTTGCTGAATACTCTCATGGTTATCCCTCCTGATCAGATGCCGTCTACATAACGGGCTGTCTCATAATAAGCAAACTTGACCTCGCCATGCTGTCCTGCATAAGCGGTCAAATAGGCCATATCGCCGACGCTGGGCTGAGTCATGATACGCGCCAGCGGCACAGTAATATCAAAGTACAGCATATCTTCATCGTTGACATAGACCACCATGCGGTCTTTGCCACTGGTGCCGGCGCCTACGCACCATCTGGACGGCTCGATGGCGATCTGCACGCCTTGATTCTTGGCAATGTTGTTTTCCAAAAGATAGTTGAGCACGGATACATTACCTGCCTCAGATACTTTGCGGCTGGTCAGCAGAGCGTATTGCTGCGGCGGGATGAGGATGTGGTTGGGCATGCCCGCCAGATCATACTCGGCAGCTTCCCAAACATCGGTGATGGCTTTGTTGATGTCATCCAAAATCTGATCAGGCGTTTTGTCCTTCCACAGGGTGCTGTTCCCTGCGCCTGTGGCAGCGGCAGAGGTGACGACCAGCTTGGAATTGTTGACCAAGCCCTCGGTGCCCATCTCTTTGTAACCGGTATAGACATTTTGGTCTAAGGATTTTTGGTAGTTCAGCTGAATGCCCTTTTCTAAAAGCTCTGGCAGGCTGCGGCCGATCTGCTGCAGTTTGGCCTGGTCGATGAAGGGTACCCGCAGGATGTGAGCAAAGGTGAAGACCCGGAACAGGTCCTTGCCCATGTCGGCCTGAATGGTAGGAATGGCGTTGGTCTGGCCGCCGATGATGCCATTGGCATTACCGCCGACAGAAGCAAAGCCCACATTCATCATGGACGTAAACTCGACCCAGCCTCCGCCGGTCTTGCTGACGATGTCGCGGGGCCAAGTGATGGATTTTAACGGCTCGCGGATCTTATTGTCCTGCTTTTCCAGTTCGCCCAGCAGATAGGCCATGCCACTGTCCATAGCCGCATCGCCGGTATAGATAGCGCGCTTAGTGCCCATGGCGGGCAGGCCTTGGATATTGGTCATGGGCGTTACGCTCATGCCATCTTTCGTTGCTACGATATTATTCATTAGTCTTTCCTCCTTATACACGCTCTTTGATCAGCAGTTCGCAGCATTTATCTGCATCAATACGGCCGGTAGCCCAGACAACGCCAGCAAGCTCTACTGTATTGCTGCCGTCAGCCTCAGCTTCGAAGTCGCCTGCCTTGCTGCCAGGATAAGATGCATTCTCGGCAATGCGGATATAGACCTTGCCGCCTGCGGTTGGGGTGCCTTTGGGGCATTTGACCACGATGCTGCCGCGCTCTAAGACGTCACACTGCTGTCCGGGCAGATACTCTACATCGTTTTGGTTGTAATAGTTTGTGGCCATTTTAACCTCTCTGATGGCTACGCCGCCAAATTGGTCTGCGGTGTTATCCGCACTAAAGGCGCTGTAGGTGTTGTCGCCGTTTAAAATAACGGGCTTGCCATAGCCGATGTTGGCGCTCTCGGCTTTAACCAGTCGATTCATGATGATGGCGTCCGGGGTTCTGGCAATGGTACCTGGATAACCCAAGGGTAATTCAATTCCAATAACTCTTCCTGGCATATTATTCTGCCTCCTTTTTGTAATGCGGGTTGTATTTGGCTGCGATCTCCTTGCCTAGGCTGCTTTCGTCTGCTGCCGCATCAGCAGCCTTGTGGACTGTCTGAGCATTCTGCCTAGCCGCCTGGTAGAGATCGGCATAGGCTCCGCTAGCTGTAGGGGTGGTGCTCACGCCTTGACGCAGGATACCGGCTAAAGTATCAGACGTCTTCTTGCGCTGGATGGGGTCTTTGATCTGCGCGACTACAGGCTTTAGAGCGGCGATCTGACCTAATAGCGCTGCGCTGTCCGCGGCCGCTCGGGCTTCCTCTACCTGCTCCGGCTCAACGGTGGCGCTTTCCTCGTCTGTTGCTGGTGCTTGAGGTGCGCCCGTCAATTCCTGTTCTAGGGCGTCTAAAGCGTCAGGCTCTTGCTTAGGCTGCATGGCTTGTACCAGCTGAGCAAGCATGGCTTCTACCTTAGCCAGCCGCTCTTCTAAGGGGTTGGGACCCTCGTCCTGCACTGGCTCCTTAGGCGGCTCTACTGGTGCAGGCGTTGGTACTGCTGGCTCTTCATCGCCGCAGGCCTTGGTCATCTCATCGACGGCCATTTCCATTTCTTCTGGGGTAGCATCCTGCGCGAAAGCCTGGATCATCTTGCCCCAAATTCCTTGCTTCGTGTGTTTCGACATGTTATCTCTCCTTTGTTTAGGTAAGGCATCTTTGATAGCAACCCTGGCGCCTGCCCTGCCTTTTTGGACTAAAGCGACATGGTTGCCCACAATATGTGTCTGTTTGTAACGATTGCTTCCTGTCGGCTCATACTGACACTCATAACCGCAGCTGACCTCGCGCTTGCCTTGCTCGATCTGCTCAATGACTTGTCGGTCGTAAACGATGATATCTGCCAACAGCAGGTCTTCCTGCTCACCCTGCCCGCGGTGCACATCCTTCACAGCGCCTTTAATATATCGGCTGGCATTGTCCGGTGTGACCTCTTCCGGCGGGTGCTCATTGGTAAATGGCTTGCCCTCAAAGGAGGCCATGGCGGCAGCGCTGAAAACCTCAGCCTCGGTGCGCTCCACCTCATAGCGCTGGCCGTATGCCAGGCCGATCTCCTGACCCAGATATTCCTGCACGCCGATTCGGCCTATAGGGACGCTGTGACAAATGAGGAAGTCATCGGGCGTTTTGGTCATGTGCTCCGATAGTTTAGAGCCGTAATACATTGTCTTGCGCGTCGTCCTCACCTCCTTTCAGGCAAGTGTGGTATAATCACCTTAGAAGGGAGGTGATTGTGATGAATCAATTTTTGCTGATGTGCACCGATTCTACGAGAAATACCCGTGATTTACTCTCTAAGTTGAAATCAAGCGATAAATGGACACTTACTCTGGATGCAGGGAACACGCCACTGGTTTCACCATGTGCGAGCTTTCGCATCAACTCTGCGTTGTCACGAGAGGAAATCGAGAAAGAGCTATTTATCATGTTTCAAGAAAACTTGTTTATGGTATCCTCCGCTTTATAAGCTCTAAATAAGATAAAACCAAGCGCTGGCTTGTGATCAATTTCAAAATCAGGTTTATCACTGTATATGAATTGATCAAAAACGAGTTCATGGGCCGGATATTTCAACGGATATTCACGCATAACCCTGTCTTTCTCCCATTCAGAGTGCTGCTGAGTATCCGCTTCTTTATGCTCATCTGGCTTAAAGAGTGGGAAGCACGCATCATAAAAAACACATCCAAATTCATCTAACATATTTTGCAAGCCCCCTCCTGAAATCAAAAAAGACGCCTGAATTGCTCCAGCGTCATCATGGTTATTTGGTTGTTGTGATAGACCTTATGCGGCCATCTAATGTAGTGCAACTCTATAAGCGGCTCGGGATAGCAGCGGCAGTTGAACGTATTGCCCGCATGGTATTTGCCATAACTGCGCTCACGATTAAGCGCTTCTGGGCTGGGTGGATCGCGCCAGCTGACCAGCACATCGTCCATCTTGCGGTGGCTGTCGCGGACTCGCTGATCTTCGGAGGTGCGCCAGACATACCAGTTGATGCCTAGATCATCACAGCGGGCACGCGTCAAGGCGGTGGATGCTTTGGACACCTCTGTGCGGGCGATCATCTGCGCATTGGCCTTCGTCCGCTCTGGAAACATGCGCTGTATGTCTTGGGCGATCTCCTCAGCGCGACGGCCTTTTTGCTGCTCGCGGGCAACGTATCGGGTTACCTGCTCGGCAATGTTATCCGGTAGGGTGCGGATCAGGCTGGCGTTTTGGTAGATCAGGTCGTAGTAGATTGCGCCAGTAGGACCGATCAGCTCCTGCTTGAGGGCCTTATAGATTTCCTTGCCCATACTGCCTTCTCTTGCCGCTTCCCGCCATGTCTTATTCCCATCGGCAAACAGCTGGGTCATCATCTTCATGGCGATATCCTCAGCGGCACGCTTAAATGCCTCAGACGCGGCGTAATCTCCCAGGGCGGCCAAAACATCATCGGGGTTATTATAGGCCACAAGCGTCGCTTCAAATGCTTCCATGATCTTGCGGATAGATCGTGCGTATCGTTTTTCAATCATCAGTCTGGGCGCCCATAGTAAAGCCATCGCGTCACCTTCTTTCGGGCATCAAAAAAGCACCCAGCGCTTTGGGTGCTGGTTCGATACCATATTTCTTTCTGATCTCTTCTATTTCCGCCCAGGCCTTACGGTTGATAGCTTTGTATTCATCATTATGCCCATCTAAGCCTACTTGCCCTGCGGCTTTAAATTTCTCATACAATGCATCTTCTTCCTGAATTGACCTTTTCAATACAGCTTGTGCTTCAGCCTCAGCCTTTTCCATTATTTCTTTGCTTACGCTCATAATAAAAGCCCGCCTCTCTAGCTCTGGTATCTATTTTGTACTGTACAAAATCTTCTTCTGAAGCCTCAAAAATCGTTTTGACAGGTAATTCTGGTGCCACGCCTACACCTCTCCTCAGTTCATACAAATAGTCTTTTTCAATACCTCGCAAAATAGCCATATTGGTGTCGATGAATAGATTAAAATCATCGCTCCCAAATGTATGATCACCCTCATTTTCAGGATGGTTGTGTGTTACCACAGCACCCGTCAAATCCCCGGCCTTTTTTGGATCTACAGTAGCTCTTTTGCCATCTACCCGTACCACCTTGCCATTAGGCAGAATGACAATTGAGGTTTCATAGTCCTGTTCTACAATTTGTGCTTCGTATTTCTCTAAGGTTGATTGTACCATCTTCTCATCCTTGAAATCAATGGTTTCTAAATGCTGTGGCTTGCTGTTTTTACTGCTTCCTCCACCCTCGCCACTGCCGCCCACCTCTCCGGGCCGCCCTTCATGCCCGAAATTACCGCTTCCTGGTCCACCATCGCCTATAAAGGACGTTTGGGGCTGTCCTGATTGCAGCATACCGGCCAGCCCATCAAGCTCACCGCCCATATCTACCTCGCTATCAGCCTTGGCAATATCCTCGTCAGTGATGTTGCTCCACATGCCAGTGACCTCGCTTTGCTGTCTCAGCTCCTTAAGCGCTGTCTGCTGGCTGATCAGGCTGGCGTTATACACCGAAATGACCGATTCACCCATGGACTTCGCTAAGTCCGCGTTCTCTTTGGGGTCTGCCTTGCGCAGCGGATTATATTCATAGTCCAGATCATCAGGTATCATGCCCCAGGTGGACAAAGCGATGATCGGCAGCAGTTTATCCAGTACCGGCGATAGATAGGCTTCCTGCTTTTCCTCGATTGAGTCGTAGTAGTTGGTCAAGTCGCTTTCGCCGGTGGCATTAAAGCCTGCGGGACTGCGGCCGAACAGTCGGGTCACTGGTATTTCGCAAGCGCCGGCCACATCCAGCATAAAACTCTCGTATACGTCGTTCAAGCCGGTGAAGGTATACTGCTTGGTGTCAAAGCTGTCGTTTTGACCAATAATGGTCATACCCTGATTGTTCATCATCATGTTGATGGCTTGCATTGCAGACCAAAAATCCTGCTGGATCTTCGGATCGCCTAGACCCATCAGGTCGGCCATATCCGTTTGGTAGATGCGCAGATTGGCCAGGAAGACTAGATTGGCAATGTTGTAGCTGGTATTGTCTCTCTTTTTTAGCTCATCATAAACGGCCTCTACAACTGACGCGCCCCATTGCTGCTCTGCCCATGATTCCCAAAGAGGCAGGGCGTTGCCAATGAAGCGTACCAATCGGCTGTGATGCACTCGCAGCATACGGCCATTGGGCATAGTCATCTGGTAATAGGCTGGCAGGCCAAAGTCTGGGTTGTTGATATCGCTGATCACCTCGGCCTCTGGGCTGATGCCGCTCCACCGATCAAGGATCAGCAGCCCCTTGTAGCTCCCAGGCATGATCAGATCGTAATTGAGCGGCTGAGCCAGCATATCTTCCTGCCCTTCAATGAGGATGACGCCCACCGCACCACCGTACAACCGTCCCCATTTGAGACCTTCTAAGATGCGTTCCTTAGTCTTCGTTTTCCTGATGACCTTTTCTAGGCGTGTCATGCTGCCGGGATCGATCTGCGTGTTGAGCTTGATCCAGTTCTTGCACATGTCCTCAGGGATCACGTCAACGATCTTGCGCACGATCCAGTGATTGCGATAGAGGCTGTTAAGCGTCTGGTAATCCTGCGTCAGCCTTGTCAGCGGATAAGTGGTGGCCTCCAACATATTGGGCATATTAAAACCCAGCCGCGCCATGGCGTTTTGAAAGCTGTCCATGGTCATGACTGGGTCATTTGGTTTGTCTGTTTGAGCCTGCACGTCTGCTGACTTTGTTCGTCGTTTGCTCACATTATAACCTCCTCGGATGCACGATGGTTTTGCAGAAATAGCGCAGGGCATCACAGGCGTGATCATTGACTTTGACCGGCTGCTCAACTCCGCGCTGCTGGGCTTTGTCATCCCAGATGTAACCCTGCAGCTCTGCAATGAGATTGGTGCAGCGTTCGTGGATCAGAAGCTTGCCTGTGGCAAATAGGGTGGCCGTCATGCGGATACCATCCAGCACCTCGTTATCTGCATCCTTGACCCGCAGACCGCGCTTTCTGAGCTCAGTCTTGAAGGACAAAGCCGAAGGATCCAAGATATTAAAAATGACCCCATCACCACCAAAGGCGATCAGGTCATCGGCATATTCACTGTCTGTTTTCTGCCGCATTTTATCTCGGCCGCTGTAGTAATACTCCCGCAGCACCCAGATATGCTGCCCATCATCATAAATGTCCAGAAATGCCGTGGCATTGCTGGTACCATAGTCTATGGCGATATACCGCCTGGTCGCCGGATGATTGACTAAACCCACTGGTACATCCGCGTCTTTGACAATATTGTTCTCGCCGAACATATCATAGATCAGACCGTCTGCTGCTACCCATTGGCCTAAGATATAGCGGCTGTAGAATACGCCGGTATATAAGCCCTTGTAACGCGTTTTGACCTTCTCGGTGAGCGATAGGTTATCATCCATCATGAAATGCAGATAGAGGATATTCTTGCGCCGCTCCGGATCCTCCAGCTTGATGGCGTCGATCCACCCAACCTTGAACCAATGCATGGGGTTAGCTGGATTGCAGTTGAACCAGAACTTGGAGCCATCCACAGAGCAGCGTCCTGTAGCCTGATTGACGAAGCTCTCCGGCATCAGCGCCACCTCATCAAAAAAGACCCCAGCCAGGGTAATGCCCTGTATGAGGTCCTGTGATGATTCGTCCTTGCCGCCGAAGAGGTAAAATAAATTCTCAGCGCCTCCCCGTCTGACGATCAGAAGATTGTCTGCACGCTTATCCTGAACCTGATAGCCTCTTGACCGCAGCATCAGCTTGAGTGTAGTCACCACATTACGTCTGAGGGATCCGATAGATTTGCCGCACATGGCGAAGTTGCAGCCATTGAAGGTGCACATGGCCCACATGACAAAGGACAGCGACATGGACAAGGTTTTACCTGATCGGATTGCTCCATCTGCTATGATGCCGTCTTTATCGTGCACCGGTGACTCCGGCCGCCACCAGGTGAGGATCTTCATCTGCTTCTTCGAAAAAGGTTGAAACTTAAATATCGCCTGACGCATCGTCCCACACCTCCGCTAGTTTGCTGTCCATGGCATCTAAGAAGCCATCATCCAGCAGATCATCATTGCCTGCATTGTCTCCCTTGAACATGCCAAAATGACGCCCCAGCTTGTCCAGCGCGTCTAATTTATTGTGCAGCTTGACCTCGATACCATTATTGCCCTGCTTGATGCTGGCAATGGCTGCCCGTTTATCTATGGGTATATCACTGGTCGGCGTGATCTCCACCATCGACAGGCCGCCATAATCTTTCACCTGTACATAGTCCGCGATGTCTGCGAACGCGATCGCTGCCAACTCCCGCACTACCTTGTCCTGCGTTATCTCTGTACGCTGCTGCAGTTCTCGCTGCCGCTCGCTTAAGTAAGCCGCAACGTTAGCATTAGTTAGCAGCCGACTACTGTTTACACGAGCGGTCTCGTCCTTCTTGCAGCTTTTGTACACTGCCTTATATGCTCTGGTGGCATTGAGATCAATAAGATACTCGTCCACAAAAGCACGCTGTTTATCTGTGACCATCAATGCCACCTCCTTTCATTTTCTCCTTCGCCAGTCCTCTATCTTTTTCGCTATGAGACCTATCGGCATAATTACTCCATATACCAGTGCTGACAATACCAATATGAACGCAATGAGGACTGCTATTGGTGCTGCTAATGCCGCAAATATGACGCCAAACACGGTTAATGCTAACTCCATAGCCTCACCTCCTTTTGCGCATGAAAAAAAGACAGGCTATTTCACCTGTCTAGTTAAACTCTTCAGTTATAGTTATTCTATCGCTTTGTATTCGGCCCTAGAGCCTCTTTCTTTACATTGTGATTCTGGTTCAGGTCCTGGAACAGATTCAACAGCATCTTTCAGCTTCTCTTGCTTATTACGTGATTTTTGTTTGGCCATAATTATCACCTCGGGATCAGTATCCCACTTACATAATCTTTTATTCTGTATCCTCTAGTAAAATAATATGGCAATCAGAAAAGGACCGCTGGGGAAACGGTCCTGGAAAGGGGGAAAGAAATGAAGAAAGCGACATGCTGGATTCGAACCAGCCACATCATAGAGCGGTCGCTCCACCATGCAGATACCTGACTTGCCGCATATTTGGTTGTTCCTTGCTATGGCCTTATTATATCAGCCCTCTGGCAAATTGTGGTTAAGAAACTGTCAAGAAATCCTTAACCTTCTTTGAATGATTTCTTACAAAATATATAAGAGCCGCCACCGAAGCGACGACTCTATAAGAGGGAGGGCATAGGTTTGGCACAGCCTGTAATAAGTGGACGATAAATCGCCACAGTTGCGGGTAGTGCCCAAAAGCAACGGCAGGGATTTGCACCCTGCATGAGGTTATCTGCGTGTTAGCCGACACCGTTTATCACGGGATAAAAGTTATGATCTTCACGCAGTTTATCGGGCAGCCCCGCCTTCCAGCTATTTACTCGGCTTGTCTT
>ENA-OROH01002895-OROH01002895.1-human-gut-metagenome-genome-assembly--contig:-NODE-2895-length-12280-cov-4.937014_pt1 | contig 12280 bp, 10 predicted proteins | sample MGYA00242125_ERZ509042 | MGnify/ENA primary metagenome ERZ509042 (study PRJEB26280, sample SAMEA2338738) | human gut metagenome | biome: human gut; feature: human-associated habitat; material: faeces... | reverse complement strand
ACTGGTGCGCGGCCTACGCCGTAGGCCAGGCCAGCAACACCGAGATCGACGAATGGGGCATCACCTACGCGCTTGGCGTGGCCGCCCTGCGCGCGCTCAGCGAAGTCGAACGCGAACTTGGCTTACGACTTGGAGGGGAATCGACGATAAAAAAGGCTTCGGGGGAGTCTGCGGGGAAGATTGTGGAAGGTCGTCCGGGAGGCTCCGTAGGGGAATCCATTGGAAATTGCGAGGGAAGCGTTCGCGCTCTGCCCAAAGTCGCCGGAATTCTCGACGGGCCGAGCGATTACATCACCAAGGCGCTCAACACGTTCGACGCGCCGGACGTGCCGATTCCAGCCGACATAACGACCAAAGTCAAAGGCGACCAGCATTGCGCCACCGTCGCCACCGCGGCGGTCATCGCCAAAGTGACCCGAGACCGGCTGATGGTCGACCTCGCGCAAAGCAACCCACGTTACGCCGCCTACGAATGGGCTCATAACAAGGGCTATGGTTCCGCCGCACACCGTGCCGCCATCGCCGAACACGGGCCGACTCCGCTCCATCGTGTCTCATGGCACCTGACCTGAGCCGCGTGCGACACGACAGTGTGAGCGCTAACGCAAAACTGTTGTGGACGCGCTAAAGTCAGTATTGATTAAGGTACAAGACTGGCCGTGCATGGATGCCGGCCGCCAGCGGGGAGGTTAGGCAATATGGTGACCAGCCGCAAGCCAAGCAAACGTCCGTCCATGTTCGAAGTGGCCAAGCTCGCCGGAGTCAGCCACCAAACCGTCTCCCGTGTGATCAATGACTCGCCGGACGTTTCCGACGCCACCCGTGCGCGAGTCCAGGCCGCCATTGACCAACTCGGCTACCGCCCCTCCAACTCCGCGCGCGCACTGGCTTCCCGCCGTTCGCGCACCATAGGGCTGATCGCCGGAGGCCTCAAATTCTTCGGCCCGATTTCCTCCATCTCCTCCATCGAATCCATGGCCCGCGAGCACGGTCTGTTCATGAGCGTGATGATGGTCCACGAGGCCTTGTGCGCGCAGGCCGACTTCGACAACCTGTGCGACACCTTCAACGAGCAGAACGTCGACGCCTTCATCTTCCTGACCCCGACCGACGTGATGTTCGCCGCCGCCTGCCGTGCGCGAGTCACTCAGCCGCGCGTCATCGTCACCGCCACCCACGGCCAAATGACCGTGCGTGAGGGATTGGGCCTTATCTCCACCGAAAACAAGCGTCGCACTGCGCTGGTCGGTATCGACCAGTGGGGTGCAATGGCCAAAGTAGTGGCCTTGCTGGGCGAATACGGGCACAAATCGGCTCTGTATTTTGCCGGTCCCAACGAATGGCGCGACGCCCACACCCGACTGGATGCGTGGCGCAAGCTCGCCGCCTCCCGATCCATCGATTCACAGATCGTGCGCTGCCATACGTGGGATGCCTCTGAGGCGTATGCGCACATGAATCATCTCATTGATGAGTATGGGCGTCGAGGCGCGGCGTTGCCCACCGCGGTCGTCGCCGCGAACGACAATCAGGCCGTTGGCATCATGCGCGCGTTGCATGAGCATGGGCTTCGGATTCCGCAAGACATCAGCGTGGTCGGATTCGACGACATGTCTGGCGTGGATAACATGTACCCACCGCTGACCACCGTGCATCCCGATTTCGAGGGGCTCGGCGTGGCCGCCATGCGCGAGACGCTGCGCTTGCTGGGGGAGGGCGGCGAGCCGACCTTCCTGACCACCCAGCACGGCATGGGGCTGATTCCCGCCGAGGTGCGTGCCCGGCGGTCCTTGGGGCCGGCTCCTCGGCGGTAAATTGGCCCTGTTATCAAACCGTTATGATGCGTGACACGGCATAAGTTGTGTCGAATGCGGGTTGTCGGTACAATGTTTTTTGGAAATTGTGAGCGCTAACACCCTCCCCAAGGAAGGGGATAACAACGCCGGCGCTCCAAGGCAAAGGAAAGATATGGCAGCAACCGACAACGCGGCCGAGCAGGTCGCCCACATCGCCGAGAAGATTCGCGCTGGCAAGACCACGCTGGGCATCGAATTCGGCTCCACCCGCATCAAGGCCGTCCTCATCGACGACAACTTCCAGACCATCGCCTCCGGCGACTACAGCTGGGCTTCCCATCTGGAAGATGGTCTGTGGAGCTACACCACCGAGGAGATCTGGGGCGGTTTGCAGTCCGCTTACGCCTCCATGGCCAACGACGTCGAGACCGCCTATGGCGAGAAGCTCACGCACGTCGGCCACATCGGCTTCTCCGCCATGATGCACGGTTACCTCGCATTCGACGAGGCCGGCGAACTGCTGGTGCCGTTCCGCACCTGGCAGAACACCAACACCTCCGAGGCTCACAAGAAGCTCTCCGAGCTGTTCCAGTACAACATCCCCGAGCGTTGGTCCATCGCTCACCTGTACCAGGCCGTGCTCAACAAGGAAGAGCACGTCTCCAAGGTGGCTTACTTCACCACACTCGCCGGTTACGTGCACTGGAAGCTCACCGGTAAGAAGGTCCTCGGCGTGGGCGATGCCTCCGGCATGTTCCCGATTGACCCGACCACTCACACTTACGAAACCGCATTCATTGAGAAGTTCGACGCTCTGCCTGAGGTCGCAGCCCAGCCGTGGAAGCTGGAGAACCTGCTTCCTGAGCCGCTCGTGGCCGGCACTCCGGCTGGCGAGCTGACCGAGGAAGGTGCCAAGCTGCTCGATCCGTCCGGTGCCCTGAAGCCCGGCATCGTGCTCGCCCCGCCTGAGGGCGACGCCGGTACTGGCATGGTAGCCACCAACTCCGTACGAGTGCGCACTGGTAACGTGTCTGCAGGAACCTCCATCTTTGCCATGGTTGTGCTGGAAAAGGCCCTGAGCAAAGTTTACCCCGAAATTGATATGGTTACCACCCCCGCAGGCGACCCTGTTGCCATGGTGCACTGCAACAACTGCACCAGCGACCTGAACGCCTGGGTGGAGCTGCTGGCCCAGAACGCCGAACTCTGCGGTGCAAAAGTGAACAAGGGTGAGCTGTTTACCAAGCTGTTCAACCTTTCTTTGCAGGGTGCACCGGACTGCGCCGGTGTGATCCCCGTGAACTATTACTCCGGCGAGGGCGTGACCCACTTTGATGCAGGCCGCCCCATGCTGCTGCGTGGGCCGGAAAGTGATTTCAGCCTGGCAAACCTGATGCGCGCCAACATTTACTCCGCGTTTGCCACGCTGGCCATCGGGTTGGATATCCTGAACGAAGAACATGTGACGCTGGATACCCTGCTGGGCCACGGCGGCCTGTTCAAGACCCCCGGCGTGGCCCAGCGCTACCTGGCCGCTGCCGCCCACACCGCTGTGACCTGCACCGAAACCGCAGGCGAGGGCGGCCCTTACGGCATGGCCCTGCTGGCTGCTTACCGTGTGGAGCACGCCGATGGCGAAACGCTGGCAAACTACCTGCAGAACCGCGTGTTCGCCGGTGCCGCCAGCACCACCCTGAACCCGGATGCCGCTGATGAAGCCGGGTTTGCCGCATTCCTGAAAGAATACAAAAAGGCACTGTGCGCCGAGCGCACCGCCGTTGAAACAATGTGAGGGAACAATTATGCTGGAAGAACTGAAACAACAGGTATACGAAGCCAATATGGAACTGCCCCGCCGCAGCCTTGTTACTTACACATGGGGCAATGTGTCCGGCATTGACCGGGAAAAAGGGCTGTTCGTCATCAAGCCGTCCGGCGTGGAGTACGATGAACTGACCCCTGATATGCTGGTGGTCATGGATCTGAACGGCAATAAGGTGGAAGGTGACCTGAACCCCAGCAGCGATACCAAGACCCATCTGGAACTGTACAAGGCATTCCCCGCGCTGGGCGGTGTGGTGCATACCCACAGCACCCACGCCGTGGCATGGGCCCAGGCCCGGCGGGATATCCCGGCGTTCGGCACCACCCATGCAGACTATTTTTACGGCCCTGTGCCCTGTGCCCGTGAGCTGACCCCCGAAGAGATCGAGGAAGATTACGAGAAAAACACCGGCAAGGTGATTATTGAAACTTTCCGCACCCGCGGCATTGACCCGGTGCATGTGCCCGGCGTTCTGTGCGCCAGCCATGGCCCCTTTACCTGGGGCAAGGATGCCGCCCAGGCTGTTTACCACGCCGTTGTGCTGGAAGAAGTGGCCAAGATGGCCCTGCTGACCTGCCAGATCAACCCCAACGCGGAGCCCGCCCCCCAGCATGTGCTGGACAAGCACTTTATGCGCAAGCACGGCCCCAACGCCTATTACGGCCAGAAAAAGTAAAACCGGTCCTGAACTTGACGGTCCGGCCGGAAAGGCTATAATAAGGACGGAAAAGGCACGAAGGCAAGTGGTCAGATCTTTTCTGGAAAATTAAGTATTTAAGTATAGCTCGGTGGCTGCTGCACCTGAATTTTTCTTGTGCAACAGCCCTTTTTTGTAGGAGGCTGTCGTGAAAAACTCCGTAAAACAACATGCGTCTGCACTGACGGCGGTGTTGGCGTGCCTTGCGCTGGCACTGGTGCTGTATCACTCATTGGCTGGCGGCACGCTGCTGCAAAGCTCGCCTTATAACAGTTATGCTTTGCAGGCCGAAAACTGGCTTGCAGGCCGTAACAATATAGCAAATGGCGAAAACTACACATGGCTGGAATTGGCAATTTATCAGGGACGGTATTATCAATCCTTTCCACCGGTGCCAGCGGTACTGATGCTGCCTTTTGTGGCGGCAGCCGGGGAATGGAGCGCCATCCCCGGTAATCTGATCGCAATGGGGCTGGCGTTGCTTTGCGCGGGCGGGGTGTATGCCTGCTGTATGCGCGGTGGTATGCAGCCTGTGACTTGTGCGTTCTTTACCCTGTTTGTCAGCATGGGTTCCAATGTCTTTTGGATGTCAACCAGCGATGGCGTGTGGTTCCTGGCGCAGGTCTGTGCGCTGGGGTTTGCTTTTTGGGGGCTGTTTTTTGCACAGGGCGGCAACGCTGTGCAGGATGCCGCAGCGTCCCTCTGCATGGCGTTGGCAGTGGGGTGCCGCCCCTTTTACGCGTTGTTGCTGGCCTGTTGGCTGGGTTGGCAGTTTTATCAGCGGCGCAGTCTGAAAAGGATTCTGCCCGCGCTGCTGCCCGCCGTTGTGATGGCCGCCTGCATGATGGCGTATAACTTTGCGCGGTTTGGTAGCGTGACGGAGTTTGGACACAACTATCTGCCGGAATTTGTCCGCGCGGAGAACGGCCAGTTCAGCCTGACCTACCTTGTACCTAATTTGCTGCAGCTGCTGCGCCCGGTCACACTGGACGCGCAGGGACAGCTGCACTTTGAGATATACAATGGATTTTTGTTCTTTGCTGCCAACCCGCTTTTCCTGCTGGCGATGGTACGCGGACTGTTGCTGCGCCTGCCCGGGCACCAGGCGGAAGTGCAGGTCAGTGTTCCACTGCCATCAGCGGGGTGGTTTGTTGCGGCGATGTGCCTGTTAATGACCTGCCTGACCTGTATGCACCACACATTGGGCGGCTGGCAGTTTGGCGCACGGTATATGGTCGATCTTTTCCCGTGGCTGTTTGTATGGTTCCTGGGGCGCCCTAAGTGGAGACCGGATTCCAGCGCTTGGGCACTTTGCGGTGCGGCAATGCTGTTCAACCTGTATGGTGCGCTCTACATGCTGAATACATAAAGCAGACAATGCCCCTGCAGCCCGGCATGGATATACAGGCTGAAATGGGCTGAATTCTCGGCTTTTCAGCCGTACCCGAAGCCTGACCGTACAAACTTGTGCGCTTTTAACGGAAAAAGCTCGCGATATTAGTCGAATCTGCCATTGACGGCATGCTGCCGTATGGGTATTATAGAAATACTATATGCACCGATACGGAGGGAAGGACACATGACGTTTGAGGATCTGCTTGACATTTTGGCGGAGCAGTTCAGCTGTGACGCCGCCGAATTGAGCGAGGACACCAGCTTTGAAGACTTGGGCGTGGATGCAGAAGACCTGGTGGAGCTGGCCTGGCAGCTTGGGGAAGCTACCGGTACCGAGGTTGAAGAGAACCGCTTAAAACAGCTTGGTACCATTGGCGAAGTTTGGAACTTGGTCCGCGAGCTGGAAGAAGAAGCTGAATAACCGCTGCCCCTGTGCGCAGGCGTTGTGCACAGGGGCATTTTTTACGTTTTATCTCTTTCCATATCTGGTGCTGCGCGGTATAATAATTATATTTAGTTCTGTTCACGCAGGGAAAGGGGGCCGCAGATGCCGCAGCCGGAACAACCGCATACCATTTTGCTGGTGCACTGCCACTACCGCCTGCCCGGCGGCGAGGACGCCGTGTTTGCCGCGGAGTGCGCCATGCTGCAAGCCCACGGCCACCGCGTGATCACCTATGAGCGCAATAATGATGCCGGCGGCCTGGCCCAAAAACTGCTGCTGCCCCTGCGGGCCATCTACAGCACCAAAACCGTGCGGGAAGTGCGCGCCCTGATCCGCAAAGAACAGGTGGATTTGGTGCATGTGCATAACACCCTGCTGACCATCAGCCCGTCGGTGTTCCAGGCATGCTTCAAAGAGCATGTTCCGGCGGTGCAGACGCTGCACAACTTCCGCATTTTCTGCCCCAACGGCATCCTGATGCGGGACGGCCATGTGTGCGAGGAATGCCCGCAGCATGGCCTTGGCTGTGCGGTGCGGCACAGCTGCTACCGCGGCAGCCGTGCCCAAAGTTTGGTCTGTGCGGGCATTTATGCGTTCCATCGCCTGCTTGGCACCTACCGCAAGGTGAACCTGATCACCCTGACGGAGTTTGATCGCAGCAAGCTGCTGGAATTCAACCGCAAAGCTTCGCGCCCGGTGTTTACCCCGGAGCGGCTGTACTGCAAGCCCAACGGCGTGGCCGCGCCGAACCATTCCCCGTTGCCCTGGGCACAGCGCAAAAACCAGATTGTTTTTGCTGGGCGGCTGGAAGAATTAAAGGGGCTGCGCACCGCCATCGAGGCCTGGCAGCTGCTGGGGCCGGACGCACCGCAGCTGATCGTGGCCGGTACCGGCCCGCTGGAAGCCTGGGCCAAAGAGAACGCCCCCGATACTGTAACCTTTACCGGCCAGCTCCCGCATGGAACACTTACCGAGCTTTTGGCCCAGAGCCGCGCCGCCCTTTGCCCCAGCCTGTGCTATGAAAGCTTTGCCCTGATCCCGGCGGAAGCCCATGCGGTGGGCACCCCCGTGCTTGCCAGTGATCTTGGCAACGTGGGCGCTGCCGTGCAGGAGAGGATTGACGGCCTGCACTTTGCCCCCGGCAATGCCGCCGCGCTGGCGGATGCCGTGCGCAAGCTGCAAAACGTGGGCGAAACCTTTGATTTGACCGCCATGCGGCAAAAAGCCTGCCAGGCGTATAACGCGGAACAAAACTACCGCGAACTGATGACAATTTACCGGGAAATCATGAGGAACGAAAATTCATGAACCAGATCTACCGTGCCCTGCATATGCCGCCCAAGCGTTTGATCAAAAAGCTGAGCGGCCAAAAAGAAATCTATACCATTGCGGTGCGCCGCGCCCCCAAGGGGGAAGGCTGCGACCCGCTGCCCGCTCTGGGTGAAGAACCTTACACCCCGCTGCCCTACACCCCCGGCACCTGGTATGCCGACCCCCTGCTGTATGAGGATGACAACGGCAAACGCTGGCTGTTCTGCGAAGCATTCAATATGGCGGAGAACCGCGGTGATATTGCCGTGGCGGAGTTTGATGAAAACGACCACCTGCTGCCGCCCCGCGTGGTATTAAAGGAAAACTTCCATCTCTCTTTCCCCACCGTGTTTGACTGGCGCGGGGAAGTGTGGATGCTGCCGGAAACCAGCGCCGACCACAGCCTGACCCTTTACCGCTGCACCAAGTTCCCGGATAAATGGGAGAAAGTGCAGGCGTTCAGCGTGGGGCGCGAACTGTGCGACAGCATTATTGTGGATAAAACCCCCGAAGCCCTGACGGTGCTGTGCAGCGAAACCAGGCCGGACAACCAGCTGTACACCCGTTACCGCCGCTATACTGTGCGCGAAAACCCCGAAGCGGAAGAGCGCGATGATGTGGATGAGTTTATCCTGGATGAGGATGAACCCTTTAACCTGCAGCACCGCAATTATGAGCTGGGCAGCCGCAATGCTGGCCCGCTGTTTACCAACAACGACCAGACCGTGCGCCCGGCCCAGGTCAGCACCAAGGTGGATTACGGTGTGTACCTGCAATTCTGGGTGCGGCGCGGTGCTTCGGAAGTGCCACTGTGCGCCGCCATGCCGCAGAACGTTGCCATTGCGGGCATTGACCCGGCGGATCTGATCGGCATCCACACCTATTGCCGGGATGCGGACATTGAGGTGATCGATGCCCGCTACCTGCGCAAGGTGTGACCAAAAGCAAGATACACCCTAAAAATAAATTGGAGTAGCAAAGCTTATGCGAACCATTGCCATCCCGCAGCTGTACTGCGGGGCATCCGGCAAAAAAGGAGCCTATAACCGGCAGGAGGTTGGCCTTGCACGGGCGTTTGCCGCCCTGGGCTGCCGGGCTGTTGTACTGTACCCGGACCCGGACGCCGCCCCCGAAGCTGTGACCAGCGAGGACCTGGAGCCCAATGTGCGCATCTATTATGTGCCGGCCCGCAAAGCCGGGGTCAGTGCCTTTTACCGCACTTGGCAGCCGCTGCTGAACGAGCATGTGGACGCCGTGCATGTGATGGGGGATAACGCCCTCGGCGTGCCGGGGCTGTACCGCTTTTGCCGGGATCACGATATCTTTTTCTACAGCCAGCTGGGGGCCATCAAAAGTACGTCCGAAAACCCGGTTATGCGGGCTGTGATGGACCTTTTGTGCCGCCGCAACCTGGCTATCTACCGCAAAACCCCCACCTATGCCAAAACCCCCGCTGTGGCCGCCCAGCTGGAACAGCTGCATGTGCCATGCGCCGGGGTAATGCCCGTTGGGCTGGATACCGCCATCATCCCCAATGCAAATGGGGAAAAACATGAACTGCGGGAATTTTTGAAGCTGGACCCCAAAGCCAACTATCTTGTTTTTGTGGGGCGGCTGGATTCCTACAAGCGCCCGCTGGACCTGGTGCCGGTACTGGAAGCACTGCCCCGCAGCTGGAATGCGGTGGTCATCGGGCAGGGGAGCCTGACCGGGGAACTGCAGGATGCCCTGCGCACCCACAAGCTGGAAAACCGCTGTACCTGCATTCCCCAGCTGCCCAACGCAACCGTGCAGGCCTATTACCATGCCTGCGATGTGTTTGTGAACTTTAATGACGGCGAAATTTTTGGCATGAGCCTGCTGGAAGCCATGTATGCGGGCTGCCCGCCGGTTGCCCGCCATGCGCCGGGGCCGGATTTGATCATAGAGCCCGGCACCAGCGGCTATTTTGCCGATACCCCTGCCCAGTTTGCTGAGGCCATCCAGAAAGCAGCGGCGGACCCGGCCTGCGGCCACGCTGCCCAGCGCCGCGTGAATGAACATTTCCTGTGGGCAAACAGCGCCGAAACCGCCCTGGCCATGCTGGACAAACAAGGAGGAAACCGCCGTGGATAATGATGGAGCCTTGCTGGAGGTACTGCGCAATACCTATAAAGGGCTGCGCTTCCGGTGGAAATACCGCGGCCTGATCATTCTGCCCGCGGAACAGGGCAATGCGGCTGCTGCCGATGCCATCCGCACCGGGCAGCCATTTCTGTTCGGCCGCTGCGGTGCAACCGAGATGCGCACCGTGGCCGAATATTTGACCGGGAAATATACCGAGAAAACCAGGGGTGAGATCAACACCCTGTCCGGTGTGTTTCCCACCGATGATAAAGCGCTGAACCGCTTCTGCAAGCTGTATACTTCCTGCGCTCAGGGGGCGGACCTGCTGGCGCTGTGGGATGTGGGGGCCGAGCGGCAGGTAATCGATGGCTGCCACGGCACCCGCTTTACCCAGCTGCGCGCGCTGGAACCATATTATTATGCCAACCCCTGGAGCGCCGCACTGGCCGGAAAGCATGTGCTGGTGGTACACCCCTTTGCGGATACCATCCGCGCCCAGTACCAAAAGCGCGGGGAGCTGTTCACCAACGCCCCCGGCGGGGTAAACACTCTGCCGGAACTGGCCTCCCTGACCGTCATCCCGGCAGTGCAGGGCCTTGCCGGGCAGAAAACCGGGTATGATACCTGGTTTGATGCCCTTGCCGCAATGGAAAAACAGATGGATGCCTGCGATTATGAGGTTGCCATCATTGGCGCAGGTGCTTACGGCCTGCCGCTGGCCGCCCATGCGCGGGACACCGGCCATGTTGCCATCCAGATGAGCGGCGCTACGCAGCTGCTGTTTGGCATCAAGGGCCGCCGGTGGGACACCCACCCCCAAATCAGCAAGCTGTATAACCCTGCATGGGTGCGCCCCGCCCCCGCCGAACAGCCCGCCAACAAGCAGGCGGTGGAGGGTGGCAGCTACTGGTAGAACCTGCGCCCCTAAAATTACGTTATAACAAACCGTCCGCCCGAATCCAGATGTGCAAAGGAGCCGTATCCATGAAGATCCTGATGATCAGCAACCACCTTGGCGTGCAAAGCGGGGTGCAGCGCTATGTGCAGAACCTTCTGCTCAATCTGGACCTTACCCGCTACCAGGTGGATCTGTTTGTCGGCCTTTGCCCGCCGGATCAAGCTTCGTGCGCGCCGGCACTGGAAGCAGCCGGGGTGCATATCATTGCGGTGCCGGACAATAAAAAAGCCCGTATCCGCGCACTGTACCAGCATCTGAAAACCCATAAGGATTACGATATCATCCATTACCATACTGCCAGCAAAATCGGCGCGCCCGTCTGCGGTATGATGCGGGTGCTCTGCCCCCATGCCAAGATCATTGTGCACAGCCATATCGTTTACCCGCCCATGACGCTGACCTGGCGCGCCGCCCATCTGGTGTACCAGCTGTTTGCAGATTACTTTCTGGGCTGCGGCGTGGCTGCGGGCCGGTTTGTGTTTGGTGACCATATCGACCGCAGGCCGAACTTTTCCGTTGCCTGCAATGCGGTGGACCAAACCCGCTTTTACCCCAACGCCGCGGCGCGCACGGCAATCCGCGCCCAGTACGGCATTACCGGAACCGAGCGTCTGGCCGGGTTTGTAGGGCGGCTCAACCACCAGAAAAACCCGCTCTACCTCATCCGGGTGTTTGCGGCTATGGTTCAGCAGGACCCCCGCTGGAAGCTGCTGTTGGTGGGCGGCGGCGAGCAGGAACAGCCCATGCGGGAACTTGCCGCCCAGCTTGGCGTGGCGGACCGGGTGCTGTTTGCCGGGGTGCAGAACAATGTGCCCGACTATATGAATGCCTTTGACCTGTTTTTGCTGCCCAGTAACTTTGAAGGCAGCCCCGTTACCCTGGTGGAAGCCCAGGGCTGCGGCGTGCCCTGCCTGGCCTCCACCAATGTGCCGGGGGATGGCTCGGTGACCGAGCTGGTGCATTTCCTGCCGCTCAGTGCCCCGTTTGAAGAGTGGGCCAAAACGGCGGATTCCATTGCTCCCGGCGGGCCGCACGCGGACTATTGGCCCACGCTGGCCGCTGCTGGTTATGAGCTGAAAACCGCTGCACACCGCATGGAGCAGGTGTATGATAAAGTGGCAGGGGAGGGCGCACGATGATTTACGCCGAACTTTCCGGCGGGCTGGGCAACCAGATGTTTGTGTATGCCTTTGCCCGCGCCATGGGCCTGTGCTGCCAGGAGCCTGTCACTTTGATTGACCGGCAGGACTGGAAAACCGGCTCCCCGGCCCACACTGCATTGGCATTGCAGGCACTGCATATCAGCTCAGAGGTGCAGTTCATCACAGATGCAGGCTTTGCCAAGCAGCATCTGCCGGTGCAGAACGCCGCCAAGGCCCTGATGATCCGCCACGAACAGCGCGCGGGCCTGATGGACCGGGACTGGCACCCCTTTGAAGCCCGCATGGCCCCTATGCTGAACGCCATCGGCCTGCATTTTGCGACTGAAGGCTTTACCCCTGCCAAGCGCGGTCACGCCAAAAACTTTCTGGCCTGGGGGTACTTCCAGGGGGCAGATTATTTTAAGGACCAGGCTGAAACTATCCGGGCGGAGCTGCTGCCCATTGAGAACCCGGAACACGGCTTTACCGCTGCGACCGCCGCCTTTGCGCGGGAAATTGAGGCAAGCCCGTTCCCCGTCTGCCTGCATTGGCGCTGCGGGGACTATCTGCTGCCGCAGAACGCGGCCCTGCAGGTCTGCACGCCG
>ENA-OROH01002863-OROH01002863.1-human-gut-metagenome-genome-assembly--contig:-NODE-2863-length-12418-cov-2.772385_pt1 | contig 12418 bp, 10 predicted proteins | sample MGYA00242125_ERZ509042 | MGnify/ENA primary metagenome ERZ509042 (study PRJEB26280, sample SAMEA2338738) | human gut metagenome | biome: human gut; feature: human-associated habitat; material: faeces... | reverse complement strand
CGGGCGGCCTCCCCAACCTGGCGACCCACTTTCATCAAGGGGTTGAGGGCGGTCATGGGCTCCTGAAAAATCATGGCCAGATCCTTGCCCCGGTACCGGTCCCATTGATCCTGGTCCAAGCTGCCCAGCTCTGTGCCCCCCAAGAGGATCTTCCCCCGGGAAACCCGGGCGCCCAGAGGCAACAGCCCCAGGGTGGCCAAGGCGGTCAGGGTCTTTCCACAGCCCGACTCCCCCACCAAGGCCACCATTTCCCCGGGAGCCACGTGCAGTGTCACATCCTTTACCGCAGGATAGGACGCCCCACCCCGGGCAAATTCCACGGTCAAACCCTCCAGGGAGAGCACCGCTCCTTTGGGATCAGCCATGGCGGGTCACCTCCTGCAGGGCATCGCCCATCAGATTAAATCCCATCACCAGCAGCGTGATGGCCGCCGCGGGAATCAGCACATACCACCACGCCTGCAGCATCTCCCCCTGGGCCTCGCTGAGCATGCGCCCAAAACTGGGGGTGGTGGGTTCCATGCCCAGGCCCAAATAGCTGAGCCCCGCCTCGCTCATGACAGCCCCCGCAAACCCCAGGGCCCCGGTGACCACCAATTCCGGCGTCAAATGGGGGAGAATGTGACGAAACAGAATCCTTCCGTCCCCGGCCCCCCGAGCGCGGGCAGCCTTTACAAACTCTGCGTCCCGATACTGCAGGAAGCCGCCCCGGGCAATGCGGGCAAACCGGGGCACAGACATCAGCCCCAGGGCCAGCACCAGGTTCTGCAAGCCGTTGCCGAATACGGCGATCAGCATCAACGCCAGCAGCACCCCGGGAAAGGCCATCTGCACATCGATCAGCTTCATCACCACTTCGTCGATTTTTCCTCCATAATAGCCGGCCACTGCTCCGACCACGCCGCCCAGCACCAGGCCGAACACCACGGTGAGAGCTCCCACCAAAAACGAATAGCGCGCGCCCACCATCACCCGGCTGAGCACATCCCGGCCGAACTGGTCGGTGCCCAAGGGATGGGCCGGGGAAAAGAACGCCAAGGCGTGCTGGGTGTCCATGGCCTCCGGGTCATAGGGGGTGTAGAACAAACCCACCGTCATAAGCAGCAGCATCAGCCCCACCATGGCCGCACCCAAAAGGAAGGTCCCCTTGTGCAGGCACCGTTGCATCACCCTTTGAAAGCCCACATGTTTTCCCCCTTTCACTTGCGCCGAATACGGGGATCCACCACAGAATAGAACAGGTCCACCCCAAAGTTGCACACCACCACCAGCGCGGCCAAATACAAAACCAAGCCCTGGATCAACGGCAGGTCCCGGGAGTTGATCGAGGTGGCGATCAGCCGCCCGATCCCCGGCAAGGAGAACAGGTTCTCCACCAAAATGCTCCCTCCCAGCACATCCGTAATGGTCATACCAAATACGGTCAACACGGGAATCAGGGAGTTGCGCAGCACATGTACCCGCAGGATCCTGGAGCCAGGCACCCCTTTGCTCCTGGCTGTTTTTACGTACTCCTGCCCCTCCTGTTCTAGGATGCTGGCCTGCACATAGCGGATCAGCACCGCTGCGGAGCCAAAGGCAATGGACACCGCCGGAAGGGTCAGGCTCTTCACACAGGCCAGGGGGTCTTGGGAAAAAGGCGTATACCCCATGGAGGGGAACCACCCCAACCCCACGGAAAAGACGCTGACCAGCAATACGCCCAAACAGAAGGAGGGCACCGACAGCCCCAGCTGGGAGAGCAAGGACACCGGCAGGGCGTATTTCTTTTTGCTGTGGTGGGCCAGCCAAATGCCCACAGGCAGCCCCACCGCCGCCGTCAGCACCAGCGCGTACACAGCCAGCTGAGCCGTGACTCCCAGGGCGCTTCCCAGCAGTGCAGACACCGGCTGGTGATACCGGTAGGAGGTGCCCAAATCTCCCCGCAGCACCCCGCCCAGCCACTCTAAAAAGCGCAGAGGGGCCGGCCTGTCCATGCCCAGCTCCTCACGCAGCTGCTGCAGCTGCAAAGGGTCTGCATCCACCCCCAAGATGACCCTGGCCGGATCTCCGGGCAGGATTTGAAACACCAGGAAGGTGAGCAGAGACACCAAAAACAAGGTGACCAGAAAGCCGGCCACCTTCCGCACGTAATAGGCCATAGATCCCCCTCCTTTTGTTCCGGCCGCCCAGGTCTTCCGACCCCCGGAAGCCCCTTGGAAAAGCGTCCCTTTCCCGGGAAGGGAACGCCGGCTTTGCGCCCGGCTGTCCCCGCTTACTCAGGCAGTCTCATAGTACAGCTTGCTGAAGTCCAAAAATCCCACCGGATAGAAGGTGTACCCTTTCAAATCCTTTCGGCAGGCCACCACCAAATTGGGGTCGCACAGAAAGACACCCGCCGCGTCCTGGGTGAGGATCTCCTGACAGCGCTTGTACGTCTCCGCCCGGGCTTCCGGATCCAGCTCTGTGGCGGCGCTGGCAAGCAGCTGGTCATATTCCGGGTTGGAATACCGGTAAAAATTCCGGTCGTAGTCGCTGGCAAACCGCCCCAGCACATCCTGGGGATCCAGCTTGCCGCTGAGCCCGATGATGGTGCCCTGGTAGTTGGCGTTGGTGTACACATCCTCCAGCCAGGTGGCCCACTCCACCGTTTCAATCTCCATGGTGATCTGCAGAGGGCGCAGCTGCTGGGCAAGGATTTGGGCGGTGTCTATGTGGGGCTGGTAATTGGAGGGCACCTTCACCGTAAAAGTGAAGCCGTCCCCCAAGCCTGCCTCGTCCAAAAGGGCCTGGGCCTTTTCCAAATCCGTGTCGTACGTCCCTTCCAAACTGTCGTTGTAATAAGTCTCCATCACAGGGCTGAAATTGGTGTACAGCTTGGTGGCATAGCCGCCGAACACACTGTCCACAATCTGGTCCTTGTCCACGGCGTAGCTGATGGCCTGGCGCACCCGCACGTCGTCAAAAGGCGCCTGGGAATTGTTCAGCGCCAAAATCTGCACCATGTTCTGGGGAGCGTTGACAATGTCAAACTGACCCTCCAGCACCTGGGCGTCGTCGGCCTCAATGGAAGCCACATCCAAACTGCCCGACTGCAGCGCCGACACCACCGCAGCCGGATCCGTCATAATGTAGATCTCCGCCCGGTCAATGCGGGGCATTTTTTCCTGGTCGTAATAGTCCGGGTTCTTTTCCAGCACCACCCGCTGGGCAGGGGTGTACTCCACAAACCGAAAAGGTCCCGTCCCCACCGGATGGGTGGCCTGCTCCTCGTACCCCTCCGGCAGAATGGGCTCGATGTTCAAGGCCAAAAACGCCGCGGAGGGCTGCTTCAAATGGACCACAAAGGTGTGCTCATCCGACGCTTCCACACTCTCTACCACGGTGAAGTCACTGGAAAGAGGCTCTTCCCCGTCCAGTCCCGCCAGGCGGTTGTAGGTGTAGACAGCGTCCTCCGCCGTAAATTCCTTTCCGTTGTGGAACTGCACCCCTTCCCGCAGGAAAAAGGTGTAGGTCAGGCCGTCGGAAGCCACCTCCCACCGCTGTGCCAAACCGGGGACAATAGCCCCCGTCTCGTCGAACGAGCACAGCCCTTCAAACACATTGTGGAAAATCGCCTCTGTATCCGTGGCGGCAGACTGCCAAGGGTCCAGGCTGTCCGGCTCCGAGCCAATATTCATGCGCACCACAGCCGTGTCCGCCTCCCCCGAGGAGGCTGTTTCCCCCTGGCTGCCGCATCCTGCAAAAACAACCGGCAGCAAACAGAACGCCAGCACCAGGCCAAGCACTCTTTTTTTCATCGCGTACGTTCTCCTTCCGTCCTCTGTATGGTCCACGCTCTTTTCCAGCCACTGTGGGTAGTGTGCCCGGACCTTCTTGCGTATTTTCACGTCTCCGCTCTCCCGCCGCCTCTTTCTAAGAAAAAGGGCGCAAAACAGCGGCGGCTGTTAAATCCGGGTAAATTATACCACAAATCTGCAAGGTTGTGTAGCCTGCCTTTCCCTTTGCACCGCCCCGTTGCCCACTTTTCTTCAAAAAACCGGGGAAAAAATTTAAAAATCCCCGTTGACAATCCGCCAGTCCGGTGCTATAATAGTCAAGCGTTGAGGCGTGAGCCTTATAAATTGCATAGATGCAGGTGTGGCGGAATTGGCAGACGCGTATGGTTCAGGTCCATATGAGCGCAAGTTCATGCAGGTTCAAGTCCTGTCACCTGCACCAGGTCGAGTACTCATAAGGGTACTCGACCTTTTTTATGCCCCGTATGGATTGCCGCTCCTCCCCGCAAAAAGTCATGCCCAGCTGCTCGGTTGCAAGCGCCCTCGCTTACGTCTCGCTGTCGCTACCAACTTTTTGCGGTGGAAGGGCATTGCCCTTCGGTCCTCTATTTCGTCACCCCAACCCAAGCCGAGTGCTCAGCAGGGTACTCGGTTTTTTTCCCATCTGTACCTGTCCGCTGCACCTTATCTGCACAAAAGGGAGCCCTCTCTGGGAGCGCTCCCTTTTGTATCTCTTCGGGGGATTCACCCCAGGGGTACGGAATTTCCTCTTTCCCCAGCGCTGGGCTTTTGGGATCCGGCATTTTTTCACTTTCCCCTTCTCTGCCACGCTTCGATTGTCATCACCGGCCCCGCTTTTTCCCGTGCGTTTGGGGTCCTGTACGTTTTCCCTTGCCTGGGTTGCGAAGGAGCAGCCGGGTCTCGCCTGGGTTGAGGGAGGGAAGCACCGCCGCCACCCGGGGATGGACAAACTCTTCCCGCACCATATCCCGCAGAACCGTTCCCCGCTGGTATCCGTGGATCACCCGCAGCTCTTGGACTTCTTCCGGGGCTTGGTTCAACCAGCCCTCCAAAAGCATGCGGGCCTCCCGTTCGTACACCCCGTGGAGATCCACCACCGCCACGGGCCCCTCTCTTTTAAAGCGCACCCTACATTCCTCCCAGAAAAGCTTTACGTTTCCTCTTAGTATACATCCCTCTGGGAGAGATGTGCAAGAGCCCGTCCCCAACAGCAAAGGGCCGCCCCCAAAGGAGCCGCCCTTTTTCTCTTACGCCAGCACACGGAAATTCTTCCACTTGCCGCTTTTATACCGAATGGCCAGGATGACCGCTTTGATGCACCAATCTCCCGCCATGGCAAAGGCGATGCCGATCACGCCCCCCTGCATCCACACGCCAAAGAGAATGGACAGCGCCACCCTGCAAACCACGGTACAGAACAGGGAGATATACATAGTGAACTTCACATCTCCCGCTGCCCGCAGCCCATTGGAGAAGGGTCCGGACAGGGGAAAGGCCACTGCGTTGAACAAGTTGTGGATCACCACCAGGAGCAGCACCAACTGTTTGGCCTCCTCCGACAGGTCGTAGAGCAGCAGCAACAGCGGCGTTCCGGCCAACACCAGCCCGTTCCACAAAATAGAGATGAAGAACGTCAGCCGGGTCAGCTTGCGCATGTAGTAATCCGCCGCGTCCACATCTTGGGCGCCCATACACTGGCCGATCACGGTGATAAACGCCGGACCCAAAGCCCCGCCGACCAAAGCCGCCAAAGACCAGATGCTCTGGGCCACCCCGTTGGCGGCGATCTGCACGGTCCCAAACATAGCCGTAATGGAGCTGAGCGCCACTTTGGCCAGCTGGAACAGCCCGTTCTCAATGGAGTTTGGCACGGCGATCCCCAGCAAGCGCCGGATCATGGACCCATTCCAGGTCAGTATATTCTTCCACGCCAGGTAGATGGAGTTCTTCTTGGAGAAGCAGAGCACGGTCATGATCACCGCCGCAACCACGCGGGAAATGGTGGAAGGCCAGGCCACGCCAGCCACGCCTGCGTGCAGCACAAAGATGCCAATGGCGTTGCCCACCACGTTGATGGCGTTCATCACCAGAGAGACATTCATGGTCACATGGGTCTTGCTCATGCTCCGGTACAGAGCGGCCCCGGCGTTATACACAGCCAGCGCCGGATAGGAATAGGCGGAAATCCGCAGATAGATCAAACTGGCCTCCATAACGTCTGGCTCCACCTGGCCGAAGAGCAGCTGCAGCAAGGGTTGGTCGAACACCAGCGCCACTGCCATGCACACCACGGAAAACAGGAACGAAACTGTGTACAGCTGTCCGGAGGCCAAGTTGCCGTTTTTGGGATCCCCATGGCCAATATATTGGCTGACGACCACTGCGCCTCCCGAGGCCAAAGCGGTGAATAAGTAGATGAAAAACGTGTTCAGCATGTTCACCAGGGAGACGCCGGAAACAGCGGCTTCTCCCGCATAGCTGACCATCATGGTATCCGCAATGCCCACCAGCATGGCCAGAAACTGCTCCCCAAACAGGGGCAAAATCAACAGCTTTAAATCCCGGTTGGAGAACAGCTGCCTCTCGGGAGCAATCTGCGTCTTTGGCTCCACAATCCAATTCCACAAGCGCTGCACCATGTTCCACACCTCGCAAATTTCCAGGGGAAAACCGTCTGTTCCCCCTCTCTTTGGCTTTATTGTACCAGGGGAGGACAGCAATGTCCAATACTTAAGTACTATCTGCCACCATGCCCTGTGAGCATGCATGGAAGGCTTTTCCCTTGAACGATGCTTTTCTCCACGGGCTGCCCTCCCCCGGCGGTCTCCAGACGCCTCTACAAACAACAAAACGCCCCGAAAACCAAGGCAAAACCAGCCTTCTTTTCGGGGCGTATGCGTATTTATTCGTTTCCGCAGAACCGGTGCTTACTTCGTCTTCTCCAGGGGATGGTAGCAAGCCACTTTACGGCCAGGAGCAATCTCTTTGAGCTCCGGACGGTCCTTGCGGCACTCTTCCGTTGCATAGGGGCAGCGGGGAGCAAACTTGCAGTAGGTGATGGAGTATTCCTTGTCCTCCATGTCGGGAAGGACCAGGTCCTCTTTCCACTTATCGCCTACGCGGGGAACCGCGTTCATCAGCAGCTCCGTGTAAGGATGGGCGGGCTCGTCCATAATGTCCTTGGCAGAGCCGTATTCGATCAAGGTGCCGCGATACAGGGTGGCAATGTAGTCGGATACGTAGTAAGCCGTGGACAGGTCATGGGTGATGTAGATAAAGGAGATCTTATACTTATCCCGCAGCTCCTTAAACAGGTTGACGATGTTCATCTTCATGGAGGCGTCGATAGCCGCCACAGGTTCGTCCGCAATGATCAGCTTCGGCCGGGTGATCAGGGCGCGGGCAATGGACACACGCTGCAGCTCACCACCAGAGAACTGGGTGGGGTACTTGCCCTTGACAACTGCCAGGGACATACCCACGCTCTTCAAAGCTTCGTCCACCAGCTTGGTGGCCTCTTCCTTGTTCTTGGCAATGCCCAACCGCAGAGCGGTGTTGAACAGGTAGGAGTCCACCACTTTACGGGCGGAGAAAGACTCGTAGGGGTTCTGGAAAATCGGCTGCACATCCAGCTTAAACTGTTTGTGGTTGTAAGCTTTCTTATCCTTGTAGGACTTGCCGTCCAGGATGATATCGCCCATGTCCGGGGTGTGCAGGCGGAGCACCATCTTGCACAGGGTGGACTTACCGCAGCCGGACTCGCCCACAACCGAGAGGATCACAGGCTTGTCTGCATCAATGGACAGGGAGACATCGTCAATCGCCACCAGCTTCTTGCCGCGCAGCATGCCGCCGATACGGAAGATTTTGCTGACGCCGTTGATTTCCAACAATTTGTTAGCCATTCTTCTGCACCTCCTCGTTGAGCAGATGGCAGGCCGCAAACCGTCCGGGTTTTACCTCGCGGAACACGGGAACCTCAGACCGGCAGCGGTCCGTTGCATGGGGGCAGCGGGGCGCGAAACGGCATCCGGGAGGGGGGCTGGCCAAGGCCGGCGGACGTCCGGGAATACCCACGCGCTGGCTTCTGTCGCCCACACGAGGCAGGGCGTTTACCAGCATGGTGGTGTAGGGATGCACCGGATCGTTAAAGATATCCTCTGTCTTGCCCAACTCTACCACACTGCCGGAATACATAATGGCCATGCGGTCTGTAATCTGATAGTGCACGCCCATGTCGTGGCTGACGATCACCATGGTGTTCTTCAGCTGCTTCTGCAGGTGCATCAGCATCATCAGAATACCACGCTGCACCACCACGTCCAAAGCGGTGGTAGGTTCGTCGGCCAGCACCAGGCGGGGTCCCATGAAGGTGGCCAAAGCGATGATCACGCGCTGGCGCATACCGCCGGACAGCTGGAAGGGGAACGCCTCCAACACATCGGGAGAAAGGCTCAGCTCTTCCAAATACTTGCCCACGCGAGCCAGGGTTTCCTGCTCGGTCTCGTTTTTCCGGTCCTCCTTGGGAATGGAGTCCAAGAACTGCTGCTTCAAGCGGACAATGGGGTTCAGCACGCTCTGCGCGGCCTGCGGCACATAGGAAATGTTGTTCCACCAGGTCTTGCGGATGTCCCCGGACTCAAAAGAAAACTTTTGTCCATTCTTTTCACCGCTGAAGATGACCTTACCTTGGTCAATCACCAAGGGAAATTCCACGATATCATACAGGGTCTTCAGCAGGGTGGTCTTGCCGCAGCCGGACTCGCCCGCAATGCCGAAGATTTCGTTGTCGTTAATCGTAAAATTCAAGTCTTTCAAGACATGAATATCACCATTTACGGTTTGATAAGAAGCGGACAGATTTTCGACTTTTAGCATATTCGTTACCTGCCTCTCTTCATGGATAGATAGTCGTTGTAGCCGGTGATCAGCATAAACAGACCAACAAACAGAATCACAGTGGCCACAATGGGCGAGCCGATCCACAGCCAGTGGCCGCCCAGGATGGCGTTATAGCTTCTCGCCCACTGGATCATGTTGCCCAGGGAAACCAGGTTGCCGGGGGACAGGCCCAACACAGCCAAGCTGGACTCCGAGCCGATGGCGGACAGAACCGCGTTCATGAAGTTCGAGAGGGACCAGGTCAGGGCGTAGGGCAGGATCTCCGTCACAACGATCTGCACCGTGTTCTCGCCGGAGAACCGTGCCGTGTGGATAAAGTCGCGCTCCTTAATGCTCAGGGCCATGGAGCGGATCTGCCGGCTGGGCCAGGCCCACGCGAACATGGCCAGGACCAGGGCCATCAGGATGACCGTGGAAGAACCCTTCATCAGAGAGGTCATCATGATGAGGATGGGCAGCTGGGGGATCACCACGAAAGTGTCGGTGACGATCATCAGGATACGGTCCAGGACGCCGCCCACAAAGCCGGCCAGAAGACCTACGAACACGCCCACCACGGTGCCCAAAAAGGCCACGATCAAGCCGATGACCAGGGAGTTGTGGATGGACTCGATCAACAGCCAGAGGACGTCCTGGCCCATGCCGGTGGTGCCCAGCCAGTGGGACGCGGACGCGGGCAGGTAGTTCTCATAGGTGTTGTAAGTAAAGGGGTCGATATGGGGGATGTAGTACACCACAAAGCCGAGGATCACAAAGAACAGGGTGATGATCAAGCCGGCTTTTAAACGCAAATTGGCTAAACTCCAGAATTTTTTCATGTGCCTCTCCCTCCTTAGCTATAGCGGATCCGAGGATCGATGAAGGGATACACCAGGTCCACAATCAGGGTGGCGGTGGAGATGGCCACAATGGAGATGGTGATACATCCAAGGATCATGTTGTAGTCAGACTGGAGAATGGCATTCTGGATCAGAGTACCGACGCCAGGATAGCCGAAGATGATCTCGGTCATGATGGAGCCGCCGAACACGCCGCCCAAGCTCATGGCCAAAGCCGTGATCTGGGTCAGGATGCAGTTGCGGAACACATAGCTCATGCCGATGCGGCCCTCAGAAACGCCACGGTACCGGGCGAAGCTGACGAAGTCCTCCTCGGAGGTGGTCAGCGCCAGGGACTTCATGGAGATGATCTGCCAGCCGGTGCCCACCAGCAGCAAGCTCAACGCGGGCAGGATCGAAGCGTGCAGCAAAGATCCCAGCCACTGCCAGAAGGTGCCGCGGGTCAGCAGGGTGGTGGAGATGGGGAACCATCCCAACACATAGGCGAAGAAGATCTGAAGGATCAAGGCGATCAGGAAGTAGGGGATAGGATAAATGCAGATGGCGATACTTTCCATTATCTTGGACGACCGCGCATTCTTCCTAAAGCCGGCCAGCAAGCCGATGAAGTTGCCGATGACCCAGCCCAGCAGGGTGGAGGTCAGGGACAGGCCCAGGGTGTAGGGCAGGTTGCGGCCGATGATGCTGGTAACAGGCTCCGGATAGCTCATCAAAGAGGGGCCGAAGTCAAAGTGGAACAGGCCGTTCCACAGGAAAGAGCCGTACTGCTGCAGCAGGGAGCCTTCCAGGCCGAACTGCACTCTCAATTGGCTGCGCAGCGCTTCCATTTCCGCGGGATCCATGTTGCCGGAACGGGACTGCATCTGGGCAATCATGTTCTCAACAGGGTCCGAAGGGAACATACGGGGAATGAAGAAAATGAATGTGACACCAATCCAAATCGTCAATGCCCACGCAAGAAGGCGCTGCAAAAAGAATGTTCTGAATTTCACAGCTACACTTCCTTATCTTTGTAAAATTGAGTCATGAACAGAAAAATAGGAGTCAAATAAAAACATCCGAGTGATGTTCGTAAGAATAGAACAAGAGTGAGAGGCGTGGTCATTCGGACTTGGTCAACACGCGCCTCTCATCCCCCATTCACATTAAATTATACGGACTTAAGTCAAACTAAATTTTTGTTAATGGCTCGTTCAAGCTATCACTTCGCAACGGGAGTGATGTAGGGCAGCATGTACTTGAAGCAGCTCCACCACCACCAGGGACCGTTGTAGGGATTCTCAGAATCGGGATAGCCCTCCCAGTAAGTGCAGTTGGTGGGAACGAACTTGGTGCCGTTGGTCACGTTGATGTAAGGCATGTCCTCCACAGCAGCTTCCAGCAGATCCACGGTGGTCTCATAGGCCTCGTCGGAGGCGGGGTCCATGTTGGCCAGCGCGTGCAGGTCGTCGGAAACACGCTGGTTGTCCCAGCGCAGGCCCTGGCCGGAACCAGTCTCGCCCAGAGGCTTAATCAGCTGGTTGTCAAAGCCGGACAGAGCGGAGTACAGGTCGGAGGTGATACCGCCGGAGGGCCAGTAGCCAGCCACGTAGTAGTTGCCGGTGCCGCCGTCCACGTCCCAAGTAGCCTGGGACTTGGACACCAGGTTGCAGCTCAGGCCGAAGTCGGTCCACTGGTTGTAAGCGGCCTGGATGGTACGGGAAGCCTGCCACTCGGTGTCAGCCAGGTAGCAAACTTCCATGGTGAAGGGCTCGCCCTCAAAGTACCAGCCGTCGTCGCGCTTCTCCAAGCCAGACTTCTCCAGCAGCTTGGTGGCAGCCTCATCGTTCTTCTTCCACCAGCCCACGCCGAACATTTCCTGGACCTCTTCCTCGGAGAGGTCGCCCATGCCCAGGCTCTCGGCCATCTGCTGAGAAATGGTCTCGTCAAAGGGCTTGTAGGTGGTGCCATCGCCCAGATCCAGCTCGAAGTTCTTCAGGAAGTCGAGCATGGGGATGGTGTAGGTCTCCTGCTCGTAAGCCGTGTTGTTCAGCAGCGGGATGGGAGCCGCACGGCCAGCGCCGGAGAAAATGTTCATGGACAGGTTCTGGAAGTCCAGAATCAGGGTCAGAGCCCAGCGGAAGTCCGCGTTGTTGTAAGGAGCGCCCTGGCCGTGGGAGAAGACGATGGACTTAGCGCCCGGGTCGTCGTTGTAGGCGTAGGGGAACTCGGGGTACCAGCACTTGATGTTGGGGTTGGTCTCGTTCATGGTCTGGAACTCTTCCATGGTCACTTCGCAGAGCACGTCCACTTCGTTGGTGGTCATCAGCATCTGCTTGGTGGAGGAGTCGCCCAGAGCGCGGAACCACACGTAGGGAGCAGGGGTCTGATCCTCGGTGATGCCGTAGTGATCGCCGCCGGCCACGCCCAGAACGGAATCATACCAGTCGTCGCGCAGCTTGTACAGCACCCAGTCGCCGTTGGGGTCGTAGTCCTCTACAGTGTAGGGGCCGGCCACCACAGGGTTCTCGTCCTTGAACTGGGTCACGTCGGCCCGCTGGGAGTAGATGTGCTCGGGAACGATCCGGTAGTCACAGCCCCACACGGAAATGCCGTACCGCATGGTCAGACGGGGGAAGGTCTCGGTCATCTTGAAGACCACGGTGTAGTCGTCGGTGGCCTCAACAGAGTCGATGTACAGGTTGGTAGCGGAGGAAGCGCCGATAGCGCTGTTCTCCTTGATCATGTTGAAGGTGAAGGCCACGTCCTCAGCGGTCAGGTCCTCGCCGTCGGACCACTTGATGCCCTCGCGGATCTTAACGGTCCACTCGGTGTAGTCCTCGTTGGGGGTGCCCATGTCAGCGGCAACCTCGGGGAACTGCTCGCCCTTGACGGAGTCCATCTCCCACAGGTGGGCGC
>ENA-OROH01002842-OROH01002842.1-human-gut-metagenome-genome-assembly--contig:-NODE-2842-length-12493-cov-2.332127_pt1 | contig 12493 bp, 10 predicted proteins | sample MGYA00242125_ERZ509042 | MGnify/ENA primary metagenome ERZ509042 (study PRJEB26280, sample SAMEA2338738) | human gut metagenome | biome: human gut; feature: human-associated habitat; material: faeces... | reverse complement strand
CGCAAGCCTTTTGCTAGGCTGACGTATCGTCCTTCCACACATTGGTGAAGAATATGGCAACTTCTACGAATTTATTATTCCATTACTTCCACCACTTTGGCTTTCAATTCATCACCACGGAGACCACGTGCAAGAATTTTGCCATCCGGAGCAAAAAGGATAATTTCCGGAATACCTGCTATGCCATAAGCTTCCATAGCGACTTTTCCCGTATTGAGGATTTGTGGCCAGGTCACACCGTCCTCTTTCATCGCCTTCAATGTTTTTTCTCTGTCGTCGTTTACGGCTATACCGAGTAATTCGAAATTCTGATCTTTATATTTGGCATATACCTCTTTCAATACGGGAAATTCTGCCCGACACCAACCACACCAGCTTGCCCAGAAATCCACCAATACATATTTACCTTTTCCGACATAATCGGATAATGAAACAGGTGTACCATCCACATTGCCGTCTGTAATCGTGAAATCGGTAAACATCATTCCCGGCATGCTTTTACAAACTTCCTCCCAACGCATAATATCACCTTTCAGCGGCCCGAAGTCAACTGGACGACGCTCCAATAAATCATAAGCTGTATCAAATTCTTCCAGTTTTTGACAGGATATCAACCACTCTCTCAACACGTATTCGCCCAAAGCATTGTCCTTGTGTTTTACAATAACAGAAGTACAAATACCTTTTTTCATCTGACGTGCTTCTTCATTCATTGTCCTGAAACGTTCAGTTTTCACAAACGCAGGATCGGCTTTAACCGCCTCATTTATTTCCCGATACTTTTCTTCAACTCCTTTCAATGCTTTCCGATATTGTGTCAGTTCGTCATTCAAAGGAGTACCTTTCAAACTCATTTCATCGGTTATGTCGAACATAATCTCTCCCGGCTCTAAAATGAATGTAAATGCTTGCTGACTTGTAGAGATAAACCGCACGGCGTTTCCTTCCACATTACCGATAAAACGGAATTTTCCATTCTCTACCCATGCGCTATCTAAGTTAGTATTACGTTCTCCATAGCGGAAATTCCCATTCCGCAACATATATATATATTTACCGTTCAGGTCTTCCGGCACTGTTCCGCTGATAACATAGCGTGTTGATGACGAACATGCCGTCAGGGCCAACACACAAATGATATTGTAGAATAATGATTGTTTTTTCATGATTTTCTATAGTTTCTTAAAGGGTTATACATCTCTTGGACTTGTGCTTGCGATTCAGGCGGACACATTTCCGCATATCGGTCACCCAAGCGGACAAACGCCTTGCGTTCCTTTGAGGTCATAGAAGTGGCGTCTATCAGCAAAGGAGCCCGCATACACAGCCGGAAAACATCCATGTTCTGTTCATCCATCAACTGTGTCAGAACCTTTAACAGACGTTTGGCATCATTCTGGCAACGGGCCTGGGCAACCTCCGCCATTCGTTCGATAACGGGTTTATCTTTGAAAGAGGATTCTTTCAAACTAGCCAATACCTCGTCCAACTCCTGGAATTTATTGGAAGACATCGTTGCGTTCGTGAAAGGAACCAGAGCAGTTTTATAGCATCGCGCAAGAAGTCCATCCACCTTCTCTTCTCCCACGAAACGAACAAAATCAGCCTGATGTGCTTCCAAATAGTCGAAATAACGTCCTTTCGGAAACATCAGGCGATAGGTGAAAATATTCCAATATTCCGGCGCCAGCCGTTCCTCATCGCTTAACAGATTAAACAAGGAATCGGCAACCGTACAATATTCGACATCCAAAGCGTTGAAAAGACCATCCACATATTCCATCATTTCTTTTTTGTTCAATTGTCCGGCTTTAAAACGTTCTTTCTTCAGACTAAGGGAATTCTCAGGCTTCAGCAGATATTCCACTTTCTCAATAAAAGGAAGAAGTTCGTTTCCTCCGACCAGACGTCCGATTTCCGTCCCGTTGGATTTCAACAGTAAAAAAGTAGGATAAGCCGTAACTTTGAACCGCTCTCTCAACTGTATGCCTTCACCGCGTTCCATATCATACTTCACACAGACGAATTTTTCGTTGAAATAGGTGCCGGCCTCCGGCTTCACAAACTCCCTTGTCGCCATCTGCCGACAAGGACCGCACCAGGAAGTATAACAATCCACGAAAACATACTTTCCCTCGGAGTCTGCTTGCCGACAGGCCGCCTCAAGAGTCAATTCGCAGAAAACAATGCCTTGGGCGAAGCAACACGTCATCCACCCGCCCAACAGGCATATCATAAAAACGATTCGTTTCATAGGTGTTTACTTCACTTTAAATATCTCCTCCAATTTCATCATCAGAGCATCTCCCCGTAAACCTCTGGCGATGACTATGCCATCAGGTCCTATCAGAAAATTATCCGGGATACCGGAAACACCGAATTGCTCTACTGCTGCATTTTTACGTTTCAAATCAGATACATGAGTCCAGGGTAACGCATCCTCCTCAATAGCCTTTTTCCATTTGTCAGCATCAGTGTCAAGCGAAACAGCAAGAACGTCAAACCCTTTATCATGAAACCGTTTGTAAGCGGCTAATACATGCGGATTTTCCGCACGACAGGGACCACACCAGCTTGCCCAAAAATCCAAGAGCACGTACTTACCGCGATAATCAGAGAGTCTGACCGGTTTTCCATCTGCTGTAGGCTGTTCAAAATCGCCGGCAGGTTTTCCTATCAACTCGCCTTTGGAAGCATACTCCAAATTTTTAGCAATCCTTTTTCCGATTAAAGAAGATTTCACAGAAGCATTCATGTATCCGAACCATTTTTTTGCCAACGCCAAATATTCACCTGTTGCACGGGATATTTCTGAAATAACATGCATAGACACAAAACTGGTTGGATTATCCCGAATAAAATCATCCATCGCTTGTTTGAGTTTGGTACTTAACTCATCATTTATCTCGTTCAACTTACGCAGGGCGGTAGTATCCCGTTTTTCCTGCGCTGTCATATAATCTTTTTGCAATTTTTCAAAATCCACATGACCCAATGCATCTGTCAGTTTGCGATTATAAATGACAGATTCATCATGCAATGGGGAACCTTTCACTTTAACATCCCTCAGAAAGGTATACTCTGTCGTGTCATATATGGCTTCGACATAAATGTTTCCTTCCCCCACAAAAATATCCATCGGATTAATATAGTTCGGATATCCTACACGCTTGGAATAAATCTTCACACAGGTCGGTTCCGTTTCTCCCGAAAAGGAAAACCGGCCATCGTGTACCTCTACCGTATCCGTCTGGTTCACACCGTTTGCGTTTACCAATCCTCTCAGATACATCTTGCCGTCCGGTGTTTCCAAGCCTTTGATATGACCTTCGATTCTGAATTTCTTTACAAACTCCTGGGCGTTTGCCGAAAAGCATCCCAGCAATATAACATATACTAATAGTAGATTCTTCATATTAATTTTATTGCTTTATCATTAATAATTCTGTGTCAGGGTCGGATTGTAGTTTACAGCATTGGCAGGGAAAGGGAATACCCACATCGGCGAATCCGGGCGCAAAGTATAAGTCTTCCCATTTACCATACGGGTAATGGTTTGTTTGTAATCCTCTTCCGAATTCCAACGTTTCATATCAAAAAAGTTGTTATACGTAAAAAGGCATTCTATCCGTTTTGCCCTCATCAGTTTAGCCATCGCGTCCTGTTCGTTGGCAGCAGTCAGGTCACTGTAATCGTCCGGGTCAATCCTGAACCTGCGTACCTTATTCACTTCATCGAGTCCGTCCTGATAATGACCGGCACGAATCAGGCATTCTGCCTTGATGTAATAAAGCTGGTCGCTGGTAATGCCGGCAGAAGTCCATTTGGCATTAGAATAACCCTGCCACATATAAATATCACCTTCAATACCGTTTTTATAGGTCGCAGCAGCCGTCGCACTCCATATCCGATTATCGCGAGTCTCTGTTACTTCTGTCAAGGCAGACCTGCCATATTTCATCAAGATATCCCCTTGCTCGAAAAGTGCAGCAGTTTCCTGTGTAATGATATATGCTTTTGCCGTAGTCGGTTCTGCATAAAAAATCACCGACGGATGATACTTATCATAATAATATAACGATTCAGTTATCACGGGTAAACGATTTTCAATGTTGCCGTTGAACGCCAAAGCCTTTTCTACATCTTTAAGCGCTTCTGGATAATTTTTCATCTGAAGATGAATTTTCGCCCGCAAAGCATACCCCATAGCTTTCCCGGGACGCAGGATATTCACAGCCTTATCCGGCAAATTGTTAATTGTCTTCTCCGAACAGTCTTCTAACAGCAGACGATAAACCTCTGCTAAGGTCAGTTTCTCGTTCACTTTTTCCAAATCCATATCCGTTACATAAGGGATTCCTCCCTGCGCATCCGCTGTAGCAGCGTCATATTGGGCGGCAAAAATATTAACCAGCAGATAATGCCAATAAGCCCGCAATATCTTCGCTTCTGCTGCCAAAGAGGCTTTCAGAGCGATATCACCCGACAAATCATCGAGTCGAGCCAACAGAATATTCATGCTGTTGATATTAGAATAATAACCACTATAGTGCGGATTGCTATTTGTGTAAACATAACGGTCTACACTTTCATCGTATGCCATCAAGGCATACTCTAAGCCGATATTATTGGCCAGCACCGTAGAAGGATTGGCCATTTTACCATAACTGTCGTTGGTCATAACATACAAATCTTCAAACTCGTAGGCACTATTCGTATAGTTACCATTCAGCAAATATTCGATTTCCGTCAGGTTATCCAAAAGAGTTGCCCCTTTGGGTGTCAGGTCCAAATAATTCTCACAGGCACACAACAACATCATCCATGTTATGCACCAACCTGTTATCCTGATGCGATGTTTCATAATATTCATATCCTAAAAATTGATGTTCAAACTAATAGTATAACTTCTCGGGGTTTTGTTCAAGTGGGTTCCTGTCCATGCGTTATTCGCTTCCGGATCGATATCCAGACTATTTTTCACCCAGGTTGCGACATTATTCATCTGGAAACGCAAACGGGCCGAACCGATTCTACATTTTGCACACAGAGCTCTCGGTAAATCATAGCTCAACACAATATTTCTGAGTTTTAGATAATCGGCAGGAAATACACACTGGTCTATAAACGGCAAACCTTGAGATTCTATTTTCATAGAAGAACTATACACTCCTTGTGGCATATATATGCCGGCCTCCGGATCATTCCAGTAATTTAAACAAGAAGCCAATGCTCCATTACCATAACCAAGGAACGAACCGCGAGCCTGCCAAGCAGATGCATTTGCCCGCATATAGTGCCCTCCATAATAAGCGAACATAGCATTCAGGGTAAATCCTTTCCAAGTGATTTCCGGAACAAAGCTTCCCGTATATTTCGGGTCCATTCCTCCGGCAAAGACTACATCCTCCGGTTCTAAGGCAGAATATACACCTTCGGTAGATGTATTCCCGTCTGCTTTGTACCAGGCCAACTGATAATACCCCTCTTCTTTCTTAAAGCCAGCAAAACGGAAAGCATAAAGAGAATTGATCGGATAACCTTTCTGCAGAACATGTTGTGTACTACCCCAACCAAGTTTATTTATCCCCATTGAGACATCCGTCGTAATCTTCTTGATTTCATTTTTATTCACAGCAAAGTTCAAATGAGCCTTAATCCCCAGTCCCTGCGGTTTGGAAGGTTTTAGTATAACAGCATTCAGTGCAAGCTCCACACCTTTATTTACCGCCTCGCCGTTGTTAATGGTCAACGAGGTAAAACCCTCGCTGGGATCTAAATCAGTGGAAGACAACAGGTCACTACTGTATTTATAATATACATCCAAGGCACCGAAAAGCCGGTGTCCCCATAGGGCATAATCCATTCCTACATTATAAGAAGTTGTTTTTTCCCAACGGAGTTGTTCATTCGGTGGAGCATTGACACCTGCAGAAAGAGCTCCGTTCAGTGTTGAATTATTGTATATACGTCCTGTCAGAAAAGAAGATACCGACTGGTCGATATTTCCGGTTAATCCGTAACTGGCACGCAATTTTAAAACATTAATCCATTCGGCAGAAGCCATAAAAGCTTCATTGTTGATGTTCCAGCCGGCACCCACCGACCACAACGGACGGCCACGGTATTTCGGGTCTGCTCCGAAAAGATCGGTTTTGTCGATACGCCATGAACCGGAAAGGCTGTAACGCCTGTCATAGGTATAATTTCCCGTAAAATATCCCGAAACATAGCGATGCTTCACTTCAGCGGTTTCCCAACCGCTTACCAAATTGAAAGTCATCCATGGATTCGAAAACATCGGTCCCAAATCAGAAGTTTGCAAATTACGTGCGGCGTTCAAATTGCTTGAAGCCATGGTATTAGTCTGTGTCTTGTCCTTGTACCCCAAAAGCCGATTATTCAGGTTGCGGGTATTGGTCTCGCGGTTTTCAACGCCGACGATAGCTTCCACATGATGCTTCTCTTTAAACACCTGGGCATAATTCGCCTGTACACGGAAGGTGTAATGGTCGGCGCTGTTTTGTGTGGTCGTCAGGATTCCGCCGTCCGGACAGAGGTGTTTGCCACCACTTGTATAAAGGTTGTAGATATGCCGCATATCATAGGATTCCTCTTCCAAGTAGCTTTCACTTTTATTCGTGATATCCTCATACTGGAACTGCGCATTCACCGAAAGCTGCGGCAATATTTTAAACGTAGCGTATACGAAAGAACGTAAATTAGAGTTACGGGCACGGGTAAAGTTTCTGTCTAATTCATCGAGCAAGTTGTATGCTTCCGATTTGAATCCAAGTGAAGTGTTTTGTAACACCGGATCATTCAAGGCAACGGCAGCGTTGTAATAAGCACGGTTACCGTTTTCATCGTAAATCGTATGATAAGGTTCCTTCCCTGTAGGAGAAAGCAAATACCCCAAAGCATCGATATGCTTCTTGCTACGAACCATGTTGGCATTGAATCCCACCGCCACATCCAACCATTTAGCAGCATAGATATCGCCCCGATAACTGAAATTCAGAATATTATTATGTTCATTGACAATGCCTTGATTAGAGCGTTTAAAATTTAAATTGATACTGGAGGTCAAACGGTTTCCTTTAGCACGGAATGCCATATTGTATTGCTGGAGTACCTGATTACGCAAAACAGCATCGCTCCATTCCTTTAGATAATCGTTCTTCTTCAAACGTTCAATTTGACGGTTATATTCATCGGCGGTCAATGTACCTGCATCTCTTTGCACCAACATGGAAAGAATCGGATTAATACTGCTCGGATACATATTGACATACATCGGTATATATTGACTATACATCGGATCCTGCATCGTAGCCGCATAGGATTTTTCTTCCAGTTCAATAGTCTGTGCAGCATTTGCCCAGCCGTAATTGTCGTATTGCTGTTTTTCATTAATAGTAATGTCCATATTGAAATTAACTTCCACCCGGTCATTCTGCGCACGTTTGGTAGTAACAACAATGACACCGTTGGATGCACGTACACCATAAATGGAGGCTGCAGAGGCATCTTTTAATACGGTAATGGAAGAAATATCGTACGGATTGATGGTTTCAATCGATCCCTCGATAGGCAAACCGTCCACCACCACCAAGGGTTTTGTCCTATCCGTAAAGGTGGATACCCCCCGAATCATGATATTACTCTCGGCATCATCATTCAAACCCTTATTATAACTGACCAAACCGGACAACATACCCTCCAAACTACTAATTATATCTGTCGAATAACGTCGCTCTAATTCTTTCGAAGTAATGGTTTGGTAAGAACCGGTCGCATTCTCTTTTTTAATGTTTTGATAACCGGTAACCACCACTTCATCCATCTCGGTAATATCTTCCTGCATAACAATATTCAATTCCGCTTGTCCGGTATAAGCCATTTCCTGTGTCTTCATACCGATAAAAGAAAATATCAGCCGGACACCCTGCGCACCGGGCAATTCAAGACTATAATTCCCGTCCGCATCGGTCACCACACCCAGCGCCGTTCCCTTGATCAGCACGGTCACTCCGGGAAGCGGATGGCCTTTTTGGTCTTTCACGACACCTTTGACACGGGCCGGATTCCGCATCTGTTGTTGCGGACGTTCTTCACCACAATAATATCCTCCTTGACAACCCACGTCAGACCGGTAGATGCAAAGATTTTATCCAACACTTCCACTACGGTTTCGTTTACGGCATCCACGGACACCCGTCCCACACGTTCCCCCTGTTCTTTACTCATCATAAACTGCAAGTTGGTCTGCTCGCGGATTTGCTCCAGCACCTGCCGCAACGACACGTCCTGCAATTTCATGTTCACCCGTTCCCGTTGCGCCAACGTGGTAGCAGACAAACTGAAAGAGAACAGGCAAACCAGAATAATACACAATTTCATAATTTTTCCGATTTTTTGCCAGCGATAATGATAAATACCGAGGCATTCTGATTTCTTTTTCATAAATTTGTAATTGAAGATTAAACATAGCAACAAAACGGCTGTCATCCGTTTTATTGCAAACTTATCTGGATAAGGGAAGTGTCCCCACACTTCTCTTATTTTATTCCACTATAATCATACGATCGCTGATGTGAAAAACGATTCCTGTGGATTCCGAAATGGCTCCGAGAATCTTTTGGATATTTTCATATCGTTTCAGATGGCCCGAGAACCGGATGTCTTTTTTCCCGGCTGACCGGAAAATTACCTTTACATCATACCAGCGTCCCAACTCTTCGAGAATCTCCTCCAGGGTGTCGTCGTTAAAGCAAAATTCCCCGTTTTTCCAGGCGGTGTACTTCCGGATATCCACTTCCCGGAAAGTGATTTCCCCGCTATGATGGTCGCAAGCGGCCAACTGCCCCGGACGCATCCGCCGCTCTCCGGTACTTCCCTTTCCGGAGATACCGATTTCTCCCTCCACCAATACCGTTTCCGTTGCCCGGAGGCCATGGGTATTCACATTAAAAGCAGTGCCATACACCCGGATACTCACCTCGTCTGTTTCCACATAAAACGGCCGTCCCGTATCTTTCGCCACTTCAAACCAGGCCTCGCCTTTCAGATAGACTTTCCTTTCCGCCGCCGCAAAAGCCACCGGATAGCGAAGTTCCGACCCGGCATTCAGATGCACGGCAGTGCCGTCAGCAAGCAATAAACGATACTCTCCGCCATGGGGTACGGACAAGGTATTGTAAACCACGTTTTCCGGCTGCGACGCCACCGGGGCGGAATAAACCACTTTACCCGAATCTATCCGGATACTCCCGGCCGTTTCCTGCAAATCCCGTTGTCCCGATTTTTCCAAAACAATCCGTTCACCACTGCTTAATTGCAGAAATGCCCGGCAGGTACCCGGTTCCACCACGGTTTCCGCCATTTTCACGCAGTCTTCCGGCCTGTCCCGCTCCACCAGCAGCCATACGGCGCCTAAGGCCATGAGCAGACTGGCCGCCACCGACAACGAATGAGATTCTTTCGGATGCTTTGCCGCCGCATGTTCTTCCGGAACTTCCGGTAACCCCGTACAGGTTCCCAACCGGCATACCGCCGGAATTCTCCTATCAGGTACTCATCATCCCCCACCTCCTCATACAACCGCCGCATATTTTCATCCTCCAACAAACGCACCATCTCCGCCCGCTCATCTGCCGTGAGTCTTCCCGCATAGGATTTCCGAAATAAAGTCACCGTTTTTTCAACACTTTTATCCATTATTTTTTCATTTTTATACCTATTGTGCATAACAAATGAAAAAGGGTGACAAGAAAACTGATTTTTTTTGAAAAAGAAGGTATTTTATAAGGAGGGATATTATTTAAGTTTTCAAGACAAGAAAAACGCCAACCAGAACACGCTGGCGTCCCCTCTCATTTTCCCGCGCAATTGTTTAAAGCTACGCTTTTTATGGGTTTTTACCGTGTTGACGGATATGCCCAACTTTTCGGCAATTTCATTGACGGACAATCCATCTATGCTCAGCCGGATGACCTTACGCTGTTCGGACGGCAATTCATCAATATAAAGATACAATTGCCGGAGCAACTCTTCACGGACAGTCGCCATAAACATTTCATCGGATTCCGGATCGTTTTCCAGCATCAACCGGTTCAGATGCCTGGATTTACACTTTTCGCGGCGTAACCACATCATCGACCGATTATAAACAGCCCGGTAAAGGTAATTGGTCAGCTCGTCTATCTGAAGAAATTTTCGTTCTCCGTTCCAAACATACAACAAAATGTCCTGCACCAAATCTTCGGCAATGACCGGGTCCTGCACCAAACGCCCGGCATAAGAGCATAAAGCCGCGTAATAGCAGCCGAAAACTTCCTGCCAAAGTTCCTCCTTCTTCTCGTTTACCGCTTCCAATATCCGACTTGCATCCATATTTCCGGCACTATCGTTCGCTTTACCACACTAACCGATAGTATTCCAACCGGAATCCCCTCAGAAAGTCCTCCGTCCGCATTCTTTTTTTTCCTGACAACTGCAACTCCAGCACACGAACGATACCTCCCTCCACATATACATCAAAAAAGGTTTTTCCATCGGTACGGACTTCCCCCGCGGGCAGATTATGGCTCTGCCGTATCCTGGCGGCTTTAAATATTTTAAGTGTCAACACTCCGCTATCCTTCCCGACAGCCTGTAATTCCGTCCATGCCCCGGGAAAAGGCGACAAGCCCCGGATATGGTTACAGATGGTTTCCAGTTTCCCGTTCCAACGGATTTTCATGTCTTCTTTGAATATCTTCGGAGCGAGTACCGCTTCGCGCCCCCGCAGCAATCCACACTGGTCGGTCAACGGATAGTCCCCTGCCTCCATCGCCTGCACGGTTTTCAGCAACAAGTCCGCCCCTTTCTCCATCAGTTCGTCATGCAATTCTCCAGCGGTCATCTCCTCGCCGATTTCCACCTTTTCCTGAAAAATAATATTGCCGGTATCTATCTCCTGCTTTAAAAGGAAAGTCGTCACCCCGGAGCAGGTTTCCCCATTCATTACGGCCCGGTTTATCGGTGCCGCTCCCCGGTAATCCGGCAGCAGAGAAGCATGCAGATTCACCGTCCCTAAGGGAGGCATATTCCAAACCACTTCGGGCAACATCTTAAATGCCACAACTAATTGCAAATCGGCTTTTAGCTCTGCCAGCGCCTGTAAAAAATCGGGATCCCTGAATTTCTCGGGTTGCAGAATCTTCAGGCCGATTTCCCGGGCGTATTTTTTAACTGCGGATTCCTGAAGCTGTTGTCCTCTACCGGCCGGTTTATCAGGATTAGTAACGACTCCGACAACCTGAAATCCAGCCTCTATAATTCTTTTCAAGGGCAGGACAGCAAAATCGGGAGTACCCATATAGACGATACGCAACTTATGACTTGGCATTTTTCTTCTTTTTTATAAAGGCAATCAATTTCTTAAAGACTCTTGTGTAAGCTTCTGTATTCATCATCTCGGAATCGGTCACGGATTTATAAGTCAGTATAATTCCCAAAGGCAACAGAATAAAGGCAGAAATCCACATCCCGGCAGCCGGAGAGATAACAGCCTCCCTGGCCGACCTTTCTCCCATCATCGAAATAATATAATAGATGATAAACAAAAGCACGGAAACCACCACCGGCATTCCTAATCCCCCTTTCCGGATAATAGCCCCCAGAGGAGCACCGATAAAGAAAAAAATAAAGCAGGCAAAAGATAAGGTGAATTTACGATGCCATTCCAATTGACTCTTTATTACATTCTCTTGCTGAGCCACATAATAATGAAGATCGTCCTGGTTCCGTTGTTTTACCTCTCTGGCATATTGCAGGGCATTATCGACCGCCCGACGTTGTTCTTCAATATCAAAAGCAGTAAAAAGGCTGTCGGGATCACTGAACTTTCCCCGGCTTTGATCGGCCAGTATACTATCCCGTTGCGGACTGGGACTTTTGCTTCTTTGATAATTATTCGCCAATAATTTCTTCGTATCTCCTGCTTTTCTCACTTTCAATGCAGCTCGTGCCGAATCGATCGAATGACTCAATTGTTTGAGATTCAGCATCATCGAATAAGAACGAAATCCGTCTTCGTCGCTTCGTTTCAGGTCAGTTCCCGGCAATTCGATCAATACGGTTTCCTTATCGAACTTTAATCTTCTGAAAGGAAATGTTTTACGGGAACTGGGATTCTTCATTCCCTCATCTGTATAAGAATGGCCATTATACAAGACCAGTTCCATCAGATTACTTTTTGCATCACTGATCATCATCCCGGAATCGGCTTTGGTAACATCATAATTCCCGGAACCGTCCTTATGTTCGTATATCAGCATGTTATACATCATGCCGGTTTCTTTATTGATCTTATCGATTTTAATACTATATCCTTCCAAATCGTTCGTAAAGATCCCTTCTTTAAACGACATCTCCGGTTTTTGTTTCCGGATATCGTAAAGCAGGCTATAAAATTTAAGGTTCGCCACCGGAAGGATATTGTTCGAAA
>ENA-OROH01002838-OROH01002838.1-human-gut-metagenome-genome-assembly--contig:-NODE-2838-length-12504-cov-3.080890_pt1 | contig 12504 bp, 9 predicted proteins | sample MGYA00242125_ERZ509042 | MGnify/ENA primary metagenome ERZ509042 (study PRJEB26280, sample SAMEA2338738) | human gut metagenome | biome: human gut; feature: human-associated habitat; material: faeces... | reverse complement strand
GGCTGACAATAGAATGGACAATTGTTATTGTCAGCCGTATTATCAGGGGGTATTGTCAGGAGATAATTATCTTATTTATAATAGTTTGCCTACTAAAAGCTGACAGATGACAATAAAACATCGGTTTTAATCACTATGAATAAGATATTGAACGCCCTGCTGCGAAAGGTCTTTTTCTAACCTTAGCCCACATTATTTTTATAAAAGGCTCTAATTTTATTGAATTCCCTCACTAACAGAGCGCTAGATTTCAAAAAGAAACTTAACTTTGCACCCGAGTTTTATAAAAAGAGACTGAATTAGTAACTAAAAAGATTAAACCGCATGAAAATTAAGACTTTAATAGCCTGTTTCATACTTGCATGTGCAGCATCTTCCTGTATACAGGATGAAGCGCTAAACTCAGAAGCAGCCATTGATGCCTGTACAGGTAGTGATGTACAACAAGCTGCCATTGACTTTGAGAACTTTACCATTCAATTATATGTTTCCAAAGCCGCCGATCTGGCAAAGGTGAATATCAATTTCCAACTTCCGACAGGAGCTACTATCGCACCGGTTACCTCACACGATGGTGATGACCCGTCTATCGCTTCATATAATTTTAAGGCTGAGAATCCCAGAAAGTTCAAAGTAACATCTGAAAACAAATCATTTGAAGCGACTTACAATATCACACTCTGGCAAACAGAAATGCCCGATACCTATCATTTCGAGAATTTGAGTTCGGATAATCCTTTCCATGTGCTACACGAACAAGACAACACTGAAGGGACAGATGGATCATATGTTGTCCGTCGTCTGGAATGGGCAAGTGGAAATCCTGGATTTAATCTGACTGCAATGGCTAAAAACCCTACGGAGTTTCCTACCGTACAGGTCACTGGAGGAGTGAACGGAGGCAAATGCCTGAAACTGGAAACGAAAAGTACCGGAAGTTTCGGCACAATGGTAAAAATGCCAATCGCAGCCGGTAACTTATTCATCGGTTCATTTGATACAGCCAATGCTCTTGTCGACGCGATGAAAGCTACTCGTTTCGGTTTTCCTTTCTTCTATTACCCTGTAAAACTGGAAGGACATTATAAATTCAAAGCCGGAAGCCAGTTCACTTCCAACGGTACAGTAGTAGAAGGCAGACAGGACCATTGCGATATTTACGGAGTATTGTACGAAGCAGACGAAAACGTCAGTTTCCTCGATGGTGCTAATTCGCTGACATCTTCCAACATTGTGATGCTGGCTAGAAAAGCATCAGGTACCTATTGGCCTGAAACCGACACATGGCAACCTTTCACACTCGACTTTGAATTAAAGCCGGGAAAATCTATCAATCCGGATAAACTAGACAAAGGAATTTACAAACTTGCCATCGTATTCTCATCAAGTGTAGATGGAGCGAGTTTCGAAGGAGCAGTGGGAAGCACACTCCATATAGATGAAGTGAAGCTTACTTCCACAAATCAGCAATAATAATCTATTAATAATACATGAAGATGAAAATAACATATAAAATATTCAGCATCGCCTGCCTGCTTCTTTTCTTATCACACACCGTGAATGCTCAAAATGAAAGGAATCAAGGTATCATATACTCTTATCTGCATGGATGGGAATACAGCATAAAAGCCGGATTCAGCATTGGCGGTACTGCACCGCTCCCGTTGCCGGAAGAAATACGCAGCATTGACAGCTATGCCCCTAGCATAGCAATTTCGATTGAAGGAAATGCCACTAAATGGTTCGACGAACAGAAAAAGTGGGGTATGACAGTAGGTGTGCGTCTTGAAAACAAAAGTATGACCACAGAAGCTACCGTAAAAAACTACGGTATGAAGATATTCAATACGAACGGTGGAGAACTGAAAGGTTTATGGACTGGAGGTGTAAAGACGAAAGTCAAAAACTCTTACCTTACTATCCCGGTATTGGCTGACTACAAAATCAGTAACCGTTGGAAAGTATCAGCAGGACCGTACGTTTCTTATCTTATCGAAAGAAACTTCTCCGGTCATGTATACGAAGGACATCTGCGTAGCCCGAATGAAACAGGTTCGAGAGTGGATTTTACGGGTGAAAGTATTGCCACGTATGACTTCTCTGATAATCTGCGTAAATTCCAATGGGGAATGCAGTTAGGCGGTGAATGGAGAGCATTCAAACACCTGAACGTATATGCTGACTTAACATGGGGATTGAACGATATCTTCAAGAAGGATTTCGACACTATCTCATTTGCTATGTATCCTATTTATTTGAATATAGGGTTCGGGTATGCGTTCTAAGAAGTAGCTAAATAAAATAATAACGGCTAATTCCAAATCGAAGAAGATTAGAATTAGCCGTTGTTGTTTCGGAAACTTCCGTTTCAATCAAAAGTTAATCTCTGAAGTGCTAATGCTACTTAGAAGTAACCTTCAAATTATCAACGATTAATGTACTACCCGGAGCACCTTGATAATAATCACCTTCAGCACTTGAAGCACAGACCACTGCCAAATAATATTTTTTAGAAGGATCATACGTCTTATTCTCCAAAAGTTTGAATGAAGCTGTAAATTCAGTCCAGTCATTTACTTCCCCACCATTTTCTAATGTTGCACGCATCACTATACGTGATGAACTGCCAATATAGACTTCTTTGTTTTTATAATCTCCCGTTAATGCTATGTTATTACCTTCATCATCTAAAACTTCTTCATACAATACGGCATAAATAGAACATTCATCCGTTTTATCATCAACAATCTGATTCTTATCATCATAATATACTGAACCTGGTTTATATTTATACCAACCGGAAAGTGTAACCGGTTCACCAACAAACGGAATACCAAACTTCGTGCTATTCAAAGGATTCCCCATATCTGTTTTAAACGACCCTGTAAAAAGAGAACCAGAAGTTACATAAGGAATCAAACCATTCAAAGCAGCATTAAAATCCATTCCCCCATACGAAATAAAAGTATAAATAGTCTTGATCTGGGCAGCTTTTCCTTCCTTTCCCTCAACAGGAGCCACCGGATATTCCAAAGCAGGAAGTTCCACCGACGAAATCATATCATTGATTGTCAGTAAGCCAGGATTACTAGTACCAAATTTTCCTACGGGTGTCTCATAAGTTTCTTTTGAACCACTTGTTTCTGATTTAACAGTTGTCCATTCATTGAGATTTATTTCTTTTTCCTTTCCTGCAACGGCAACTGTATACTGCTTTTTCACAATGCCATCTTCAGAAGTAACATTATAAACAACAGGCTGGGTAAAATCCTGTTCAACACCACTTTGTTTGTCTACAACTGCTCCTTTTGAGATTGTAAATATAGGAGCTAATGTACTCAATTGTTCACTAGTCATATCATCTGAAATAACAAAAGATATATCAGTGCCATCAATTACCGGTTCACCTATTACCATATCATTATCAAAAGTAAAAGTCAGAATATCAGCTTCCGAACTTTTATCTGCAGCCATTTTAGTTCCGTCAAAATTAACATCAATATTGAAAATTGCGACCTTGACCTTAATATTCATGGATAGCTTTCCATCATTTATCGAACCGGAAACATCTAAATTGCACACACCCGGAGATAAGGTAACAGTGCCCGTACCTGTAAATGTACAACCGTTCCCCGCTCTCACAGCCTTAATACCATCTAATTCTATATCACCTAATTCACCAATTCCCGGATATGTAAATTTCTTCAACTGCATCTTTAACTGATTTTCACCATTCTTAAAAATGTAAATCTTCTGAGGAATATCATTCACCTCTCCCAAATCACCTGCATCTACATCAAGAGTACCTAAATATACCCCATCAAATTCTCCATCCTGAATCGGTTGTGGATCGTCGTCACTACATGCAGTGAAAAGTACAACCGAGAATAACAGCATAAATAAACACAACAAATTTTTCTTCATTATTCTAATATTTAATTAATTAATCAATTCTGTAGCAAGTTTAATCACAAAGTAACACCCTTATTCCAGGTCTCACAAGGTCTATTTTTTATATTTGTGATCTATCCTTAAGACAAAATGCCTATCTGAAGTATTTTAGAAATAACAGAGTGCCATATTCAGATATTAGAAATAGAAAAGAAATAAGTAGAAGCACACTAAATCTTGCTACTGAAAATAGCAAAAATGGATACAAAACCAATAGAAAGCATAAGGACAAATAAGAAGAATACCGAAGTCATCTTTAAGAACTACAAGTTACTACAATAAAAAAATACGAAACCCGTCAGAGTTTCGTATTTTCTTATTTATGCAGATATCAATATATACAATATCAGAAACTTACTTCTTAGTTCCAGAGAACTGAACTGCAATATTCATGCTCATAAAAGGAATAGTAATATTCAATTTAATATCATTTCCTGTGATTGTACCTTTTACAGTTATAGGAATACCAGCAGTTCCGGATAATGTTGGTCCCAACCATTGTTCTTCACTAATACCAGCTTGATCACCTGCTTCTATTTTAATATTAGATGTTTTCGTAAATGTATAGTTACCATTACTACCAACCAAATCAATATCAGTAATCTTAATATTTCCAACAGGCAGAGTTTGACCAGCTTCACCACCTGCACCTGCCTGAAGAATAAAGTTCTTTAACGTGAAATTTATTTTAGTTTCAGCCGGGCTTGTCAACTCAATCGTCTGAGATGAAGTAATAGGATCGCTATCATCAATTGTAACTCCCAAATTTCCAGCATAGGTACCAGCTACATCTGGTTTGTCATTATTGTCATCATCATCGTCACCACAAGAGGTAAACAAACCAACTGAACAAACCAGCATAAACAAATACAATAAATTCTTCTTCATAATTTTCAAACTTTTAGTAAATAAAAATCTTTCGATATCCAAAAACGCAGTAAAGTAACTGCATTATTTTCATATTAACAAGATTTAGTCTTTATATTATGCAATCTTTTCTCTCAGAATAACTTATTTACTCTAAGAGAAAAGATCTAAATATATTAAAAAGTAACTTCTAAATCATCGACATAAAGCACACTACCCGGAGCACCGCTAAACTTATCTCCATCTTTACTTGAAGAACAAACGATTGCCAGTTTATACTTTTTAGTAGTATCGAAACTCTTGCCTTCCTTGAATGTAAATTTCACATCAAAGTTAGTATATTCAGTCTGTTCTTTACCATCTACTGAAGCAATTGCTACAATTTTATCAGAAGTCAATAAATTTGTACCGTCTAGGAAGTCGAAAGCATAGTTGTTTACCTCATATAATACAGCATTCATAGCAGGCAAATCTTTTTTCGTATCATCTTTTTCAAAGATGTGAGCCTTAGAAGGATCAGGACAAGTATAATACGTTTCTCCAGCAGTAAACTTATAAGATCCCTTGAAAGCAACAGGCTTTTTGAAACAAGGATAACCAAATTTAGTACTCCTCAAAGTATTAACAGGGTCTACAACAAAAACTCCCGAAAATACAGAACCAGAAGTAACTTTAGGAACAGAAGTTATAAAAGCAAACTTTCCTGTAGTATCCAAGGTTTCTAAACGAGCCGCCTTACCTGATTTACTTTCATTTGATATAGTCACTGCATTCGGTTTATCAGGAGCATAACATTGTAAAAAACCATGCATTCCTTTAATATAAGCAACTCCTCCATTAGAAGTAGCCCATCCTTCGCCCGGTTCATCAAACACTATCTTGCCTTCGTTATTGTAACTCTTCCGTTCCCACTCTCCATCAAAGTTTGTCTTAAATGAGAAATCGTCCATTACAGCAGTATTCACTGTATATGTAACAGTTGTTTTTCCACTTTCAGCTGTTACTTTAAATTTTTGTTCTTTAGAAAAATCTATTGCTGTACCTTTCTCATAAACCGCATCACCATAATAAAGTGTAGCTCCTGAAGAAACTTCAAACTCTGGAACCAATGACAACTTCTCGGCACTTGTACCTTCTTTTATATAAAATACAATATTAGCCTTATTGCTACTTACTTCACCGATCTCTGGCTGTAAAGTTACAACATCACTATTGATTATCATCTTTTCAATTGCAGCACCTGTTTTCTTTTGGTCAGCAGTAAATACATAATGAGCTGTATTTTCCTCATTAGTAATAGTCATATTCAGAGTCAAAACTCCATTTTCAAACTTACCGGAGAAATCCAATGTAGCATCACCTCTTTTATCAGTCAAAGCCTGATGAATTTCTTCAATCTCTACTCCTGTTGCTGTATTTATTAATCTTGCAGATTTAATATCAATCTGCCTAGTGTCATTAGTTCCCCATGGGAAACTTATATAAAATGGCTTAATAGAAATTTGGTTATACTTATTATAAACAACTTCTATACCATCAGTTGGCCATTTAGCCTCAATCTCGATTCCTGTTATAGTAAGTTCTTTACGTGCATACCATCCTGCAACTTCTTGAGCATAGTCTTTTATATCGACTTCCGAACTCAACTTCTCACCGGCAAATACAACATTAATACTTTCCGCTGGGTCTTTTACCTTAACAGAGAAGTTTAAGTCTAATTTCTGCGATTGAACAGTTCCTGCTGCTGTTACTTCCAATTCACCCAAAGAAGGATGCGATAAAGCAATTTTGGATTCTTTTAATTGAACCAAAGTATTATCTCCCTCTACAGCCACATTAGGAAATTGTATATCATCTATTTCTATTGATGTAGGGTTATCATCTACTATCATATTAATAGAAATATTTTTAAGTTCCAAAGTTACATCATTTGCTCCATTAGGAGTAATGAATACTTGTTGCCTGGAAGCTTTAGCTTCTGATGATACAACGGATAACTCTCCATTATAAGTACCAGCAATATCTTTTCCTAGCTGAGGGCCTTCACCACCATTATCATCATCATCATTACAAGCTGTAAATAAACTCATTGAGCAAATGAGCATCAATAAAAACAGTAAATTTTTCTTCATAATTCTCTAATTTAGTTATTACTCCATTTTATCACAAAATCGGATGCAAAGTAACATCTTTATTTTAACTACTACAAGGTCCATTCTTTGTATTTTATGATCTATTTTTAAGATACTAGAAGCTCTTTCTCATATTTTGGAGGCTTTCTAAGTTTTAATATTCAGATTGAAGTATACAAATCAAATAGGCTGAACCCATAATTGAGTCCAGCCTATTCTATATTCTATACTATATCCTATTTTAAAGGAAGCTTATTTCATTATTCGCCAACGACCTCCAGTTCATCAACGATCAACGTACTATTAGCAGCTCCTCTAAACTTATCACCTTCCTTGCTTGAAGAACAAACGATAGCCAGTTTATACTCTTTAGTACTATCATAAACTTTATCAGGGAAGTATTCAAAAGTAAGTTCAAAAGCAGTCCATGCTTCTTTGTCCGTACCATCTTTCAAACGAGCTTCTGCTACACGATATTCTGAAGTATTGATGTCTACTCCCGTGAGAGTCACATCTTTGCCACTGGCATCTTTAGCCTCATACAATACCGCAGCAATAGAGCACTCATCTACGACATCAAGACCTTCCTCTACCGGTTTTTTAGAACCATCGATATAATTAGTTCCGGCTTTATATTTATATACACCTTTAAATAATTTAGGCTCCTTGTCATAAGCAATACCAAACTTCGTAGATTTTAAAGGCGCAAGCATATTAAGACTGAATACTCCTGTAAATAAAGAACCGGAAGTAATAGGTGCCAAACTACCTAAAGCATGTCCTCTGGAATCCAATGTTACCAATTTGGCAGCTCCACCATTGAAACCTTCAGTTTCTTTCATCACAGGATAGCCAACTTTGACAGCTGAAGATGATCCATTCAGCATTTTAGCACCACCATTAGAAGTAGCTAAGAATCCGGCAGGTTCCGGAGTCCAATAGTTATCATAACTGCTGCCTGCATCAAATTCTGACCATTCATCCAAAGAATATCTCATGATATTCTGAACACCTTCGATAGAAACTGTATATTTTCTTGAGGTCCCGTCTTCTGAAACCACTGTATAGACAACGCTTTTTCCACCGGAGAAATCCTGCGGAACACCACTTGCCGGAGTTACAGTAGCCTTTTCTGATACAGTGACAACAGGCACCAATGCCTTCAAATCATCAGCAGTAGCTTCGTCATTTACCTTAAATGTAATAACACTCTTTTCTTCGTCGATAATCGGTGCTACTGTCACAACCTCATTGTCGATAGTAAAACCTGTTATTTTTGCCTCTGAGTTTTCACTTCCTGACAGTTTAGTTCCTTTATAGTTAACCTTCACCTTCATTCCGCCTTCTACATCTACATCAATTACCATTTCAACAGCATTCTTACCAACTGTACCCGAAACGGATGTATTGCATGAACCCACAACAAGACTCAATGTTTGATTACCAGCAAACTTATAAGTGTCACCGCTTTTTGTCAAAGCACAATTATCGACAGTAATATCACCAATGAGAAGTTCGGAACCCGCAACGGTAATAGTAAAGTTCTTCAATTCCAGCTTAACAGCAGTATCCGAAGCCTTTGAAATATAAACTTTCTGAACCATATCAGAAGTAATAGGAGTAGATACACCCACATAATATACATCCATTGTTCCCTTATATGCACCTGCAAGTTCACTGTCAACCGGATATTTCACATCGTCATCGTCACTACAACTCATAAATAGACTCACCGAACTAATAAGCATAAACAAATACAACAATCTTTTCTTCATAATCTTCATAGTTAATTATTAATTCTTTTTTATCACATAAAATCATGCAAAGTAAAAGATTTAAATTAACCATCACAAGTGCCATTCTTGGCATTGTATGTTCCATTCTTAATATATTAAATAATGATATTATAAATACGCAGAATTATTAGTCCCAATATTAATATTCCATTCATAAGTAAGAAGAAAAAACGGAAGATTGGCAGCACATAAAAGAACATCTTTTTTTCATACAAAAGCCAAAGCATATTATAATTTGCAGGTCAACATAAGGCACCCTTCTGACGTGCTGGAAAAGACATTATCATAATGTTTATATCGCGTAGTCCGCGTATAGTTCATATAAGCTCCGGTCAGATACACTCCTTTTCGTAGCTTGACATCCAAGCGTAACCCGGTGGCATGAAGAATTGCCGTTGAACGGTCTCCTTGTGCATTCAGCGTTTTCGGATTATAATTTTCCCAATCCATATTGTTAGGATATCCTTTCCAGGTAAACATATGATAGACATCGTAAGTAGTAGATGCCGAAAACTTATCTTTCTTATAGATGAAATTAAACCCGACTTTCGTACTATAACCGCTTGCCAGGTTATAATTGCGCTCCTCCACCCTGTAATAATCACTGAGAGCACCTCCGAGAAGAATCCCATTCAGATGAGCATATCCGTCTATATCCCAACGTTTAAGCAGTTTACGCTTATAGATAAATCCGGCACCAAACGAAGCCGGCGTACAAAACTTATAAGGAGTTTTTGCCGAAACGCTCGATATGGTGTCCGAATCATAGTAGTCAAAATGCTGATAAAGCCCCAAACTCAGATAGTGCTTTTTATTATCGACCAGTTCTCTGCCTGCCAGCCGTCCCACAATATTCAACTGTCCCAATATCGGTTGCGACTTCTGCACATTCAATTTTGCCTTCACAGAGAAATAATCATACGGCTTCCTGTCATCCGCATCAAAACGATCTCCATATTCTACATCCAGTTCGGTGGCAAACCCGACACCCTTATCAAAGATTTCATCTTCCAATTCAAGCGCACGCACTCCCATAGAAATATCCACACTAACATCGGGCACACCAAATTGCTTGCCCGATGTTAAGCGTCTTTTCCAGGCATCTCCGTTGATAATACGGGTAAGACCACGCATAGGAGAAACCACAAACGAGGCAAATTCCAGCCCAAAACGGGAAGCACCGGTCTTCCGGTCATCGAGAATAAGATCGGAAGTTCTATAGAACACTTCGCCCAATGCCATTCCGCCAATCGGTGTCGCTATGATATCGTTGGCAGAAGGATATTCACACTCCATAAACATCTCCCACATGAAACTCCCACCGAAAGCATACAAGCCTGACTGCCAGTAATTATATCCATTCGAGCGGGCGGCATTGAAGTACAGACTGCCATGATAAGGATGCATGAACATATTTGTACCCATGGCATCATTATCCCATACAAAGCCATGCTTAATATTTTCCTTGATTGTATGCATATCGATATAAGCAAAATCCGCTTTCCGGATGTAGCGGTCGAAAGCCCAGACGCCCATATTGACGCCAAACGCCATCGCTCCCGCACGGATTCCTCTCTTTTGAGAATAATAGGAAATATCCAGTGAATCAGCTGCCTTTGGGCTAGCAATCTGATGTCGTATAGCCAGTTGAGGATAGGCTAAACTAGTAAATATCAAAGATATAAACAGGAAAAATACTGACTTCTTCATGCCACAAACATAGATAAAAAAGTCGAGTTTTATATCTTATGACAGGAAGATTCCCTCTAATCGGACAATATTATTCTTTTTTTGACCAATGAGGTTTCTCCCGTTAAACATACAATTTGTATCTTTACACCATCCTTTAAAAAAATGCCAAAATGAATATTGAAGAGTTCAGAGAATACTGCTTATCACTCAATGGCGTCCATGAGAGGATGCCGTTTACCGATGTACCCGACCCATATAGCCGCGACGTACTCTGTTTTTATGTAGCAGATAAATGGTTCTGCTTTGTAAACATCGAAATATTCGACTTCTGCTGTATTAAATGTAATCCGAACGAATCACTGGAATTACAGGCTGCGTATCTGGGCATAAAGCCGGGATGGCACATGAATAAGAAGTATTGGATTAGTGCCTACTTCAATCAGGACGTTCCGGACGAGAAGATACGGGAACTGGTACAGAAATCTTATGATATCGTTGTGAAAGGCTTGCCAAAGAAAGTACGGGAGGAGATTGTCTCAGCAGCCAAAGAATAAAAAAGCCTGTAAATCAAGGATCTACAGGCAATAAAGAATACTCGTACTCGAAGCGGGACTAATATAGTTACATTCAAACATATTAAAACACATTTATAACTACTTATAAAACAACATAATAAGAAATCCAAAAAACAATGCAAAGGTAATAAAATGTAATAGAATAACAAATAATTGCCCGTAAATTTGCCCGTAAAATTAGATATCATTATATTTGCCAGATATAAAAACGGAAGTTATGGCAACATACAGATTTGAGCTTAATGACAAACCTTCAAGAAATGGCAAATATGCCGTTTTCCTCCGTGTGACAGTCAATGGAAAGAGAAAGAAATTCAAAACGCCAGTTGAGGTAAACAGAAAATCTGACTGGAATCCAACCCCAAAAGGGGATAATTGGATAAGACCATCTGAACCTAATTCTAAAGTTTGGAATCAAACATTATCTAAAACCATAGAGAAGGCAAAGAAGACTTACGAAGAACTTGCCAACAATGGAGCAGTTACGTCTGAAAAAGTTATATCTGGAATTAATACAGAATCAAATGTATTTTCATTTATTTCCTTCGCAGAGTCTTTTGCAAAAAGCACCTATGAGTCAGGAGAATACCGAACATACACAAAGTACATCACCCTTCTGAACAAATTAAAATTCTTCATCAATGGAGTAAATCCTGAAAGCATCCTTACTATCCCTCGAAATGGAAAGGAATTAGAAATACATCTGGGTAAACTCAAAAAGGATTTACTTTTCAACGAAATCACTTTGTCTTTTTTAAATAAATTCAAAGCCTACCTTAAGAAAATCCCAAACTCAAAAAACGCTGAACTAACCTTGCATCAGAACACTATAAGCAAGCAGTTTGACAATTTTAAAAGCCTCTACAATAAAGGCAGAATAGAACTCAAAGAGAAAGGACTATCAATTAAAGATAACCCTTTTGACGACTTCGAGTGTGAAACCATTGATACCAATAAAGAAAAGCTAACTTGGGAAGAAATAGAACTATTGAAAAAATTGAGTTTAGAAGAAAATAGCTTAATATGGCATTCTCGCAACTGCTTCCTGCTAGCATTTTATTGTGCAGGAATGAGAGCCGGTGATCTAATTCAGTTAAGAGGAACAAACATACTATATGAGCATGGAGACTGGCGTATTAGTTACCGTATGGATAAAACAGCTACTACAAAAGAGATACTTCTTCTTCCTGAGGCTTTGGAAATAATAACAAAGTACACAGACTTACAAAACCGAACATCCAATTATATATTTCCGCTATTAGATAATAATGCAAACTATGCAAAAGCTATCACGTGGGAAGATAAAGAACGACTACCACATGAAGTAAAGAAACATCTTCTTCAACAAGTCAATAGTAAAAACAGCTTATTAAATAAGTATTTGAATAAAATGGCAGAAATGGCAGGAATTACCAAAAAGATAAGCATGCATATGGCAAGCCATAGTGTATTTTCTTTTTTCTTAAAAATCAATAGCTTACAAAATATCCC
>ENA-OROH01002830-OROH01002830.1-human-gut-metagenome-genome-assembly--contig:-NODE-2830-length-12528-cov-3.414175_pt1 | contig 12528 bp, 14 predicted proteins | sample MGYA00242125_ERZ509042 | MGnify/ENA primary metagenome ERZ509042 (study PRJEB26280, sample SAMEA2338738) | human gut metagenome | biome: human gut; feature: human-associated habitat; material: faeces... | reverse complement strand
CTGAACGATGAGAAGTTTGCAACGCTGATTACCGAGGCGGAAAAGTATCTCGGTTATATTCATAAACTGCGCAATCTCCCCAAACTCCCTGTTCACCTAAGTCCAGAATATACTGGGCGCGGTCAAGGAAAGAGATGCCATCCAGCAAATCATCAATGCCAGTATAGTCGGCGTTGTAAAGATTGTTATATACGCAGAGCAGTTCTTCCGCACATGCGACTGCAGGGTCACCGAGAGATCCGTCTTTGTATCTCCAGATAATGGCCTGAACCCAGGCATTCATAACCCAGGTGTACTCGCTTCCCCAAACACCGTCTTCACCCATCGCATGAGCCTGATCAGTAAAGATGCCGCGGGAATGTGCGTAGTAGTAGGCCATCATCGTCTGAACAGTGGGATCTGTGATTGGCTTGGGATTATCCCAGGTGTGGCCTTCCAGAGACCAGCCCATTCCTTTGCCATGCTCTGCACAGAATCCGATGATGTTGTCGCCATTGAAGTCAAACTTCATCTGATGCAGGTAGCAGGTACCAAGGGCCGGAGACTCGTAATAAACGCCGTTATGTGTACAATCCTCCATTTTGATGGTAGAAGGACCGGCGGCAAGCGCACTGGCAGGGAACAGGCCCACAATACACAGGACAGCGAGCAGCAAGGACATCATGCGAATATATACGGAATGCGTTTTCATCTTCATTTTTTGTCCTTTCCTCGAAAAAAGAAAGGGCCGTAGGGATGTAGCATTCCATCAAAACAGGCTGTCGAGTCCTGTATCCCTACGGCCTGTTGCTTTTCTCGATATTATTTTTTGTGGTTATTCTTCTTGAACTTGGAAAATAGGCAGACATGCTATTGCTTTACATCATTTTACTCACCTTCTTTCTTGTATAGGCACAAAAAAACGACCCCTCCAGTTTTGGAGGGGCCACATTCTACATGGATTTATCCGTAGGGATTATTGGTATTAGGCTTTCCGAGAAACAGGTAGCAGTACGTAACGCCATTGTCCTTGGTTACACCTACACCAAGACTTGTTGCGTCTGGATCCGTCATGGTTTGGAAGTGCCCAGGGGACTTTTCCCAGTTATCCACTGCCCGCTGAGCAATATCTGCTATCGCCGCACCAGTGAATACGGTGAGATTTGAGCCGAAGCCATAGGGATATCCAGATGCCGCCACCGCTTCACACTCTTCTTTCGTATGATGCCAGGTGAACTTTTGATCGCTGCAGTTCTGTGCTGCTGCCATCAGGCGCTGATCGATAGTCAGTTCCTGGAGACCATTCTCGCGTCGTACCTCGTTCACGAGGACGGCGATCTCTTCTCGCACCTCCTCAAGTGTGGAGGAGGCTTCCGGTGCTTTTCCAGTGTAAGGAGCATCGCTGTCCATGTACACCGCTCCGTCCCAATACACATTGAACCCGACCATCTTGCCCACATCTGCAAGTTTGACATAGTTGTTGCCGTTGATGATATATGCTTCCATCTGAACTTTTTCCCCATCCAGGAAGAACTGGTGGGAGCTGCGAACTGCAGTGAATAGTTCTTCAGCGGCGTGTGCTGTGGGGAATGCCAGAAACGCGCCGATTACGATACCTGCCGCTACCAGGGCCAGATTCTTTTTTGCCTTCATATTCATTCCTCCTTTGCATTATGTGGATCTTTGCAAGCACACAATATCCAAGAAGGAGGTAGAAGTCAAGCAGAATCTTCCGTGTGGGCAGAGAACAAATGGCGGCGCAGCAGATCAGTTTACACAGCAGTCGCCTGGACGCACCAGCGGTAAGCACTCTGATTCATTACGCAGGTGTACAACACGATCCGGTTCTCACCGGTAGGCGTCATGGCACTGCGGTCCGTTTCGCTGACCTTACTGACGGAGGTAACTTTATAGGTGCGGGTGCCCAGCTTAGTGGTCAGGGTGATCTTATCCCCGATCTCCAGGGTATGGATCTTGCCGAAATGGTTGTTGACACCCCGATTGTGGCCAGCCAGGGCAACAGTGCCGTCCCAGATACTCGTGTCTGTGAAGTGGCCTGCTCCCTTGGCCAGTGTGCTGCTCCCGGTGCCCTGATAGATCTTCACACTGAGGCCAATGGCGGAGATTTTCAGAGTTCCCAGATAACCACCAGAATAGTAGAGATCATTGGTCACATAGGTATAACCGCCAGAGGTACTGGATCCGCCAGAACTGCCAGAGCTGGTATTGCCTGTGTTTTCGCCAGACGTAGGCGGGAATACGATGGGCATATTGCCGCCGGAGATAGTACCAACCGCCATGCCGCCAGGGGCCAAGTTGGGGGTAAGATAGGTACCTGTTCCAAGGGCATCTGCGCTGGGGCTGCCAAAGGAAGGCGGGATCAGGGCTGCGTTTTTGCTCACATCCTCATTCTTCATTGCCCCACCATCAGCCGTGTGGACTACCTCGATAGAAGTAGGATCCCCATAATCCGGATTACCAGGGGCGTCAATGCTGTAGTCTAAGGCGCTGGCAGGCAAGGCCAATGCTGCAGACAGGCAAAGCGTCAGGCAAGTGGAAATTACTCGTTTCATTCGCTCTCCTCCTCCGTTGTCTCGTGGCGACGCTTCATAAATAGAGCGGCACCTGTTCCTGCACCGACTAGGGCTACGATACCGAAGGGGACTGCAACGGCCAACCAATTAAACTGGGCGGGGCCAGTGCTTTCATCCTCCATTGGCAGAATAGGCTCCAGCGGTGTTCCTTCAAAAATAGCCACATAGCGCACCTTATTCAGGGCGATGCGGCTGACGGTTCCGGTATAGTCCGCAGTCACGGTATAACCTTTCACATAGGAGCTGGTCGCAGTTCCGGTATAGGTGGCGACAGCGGTGAAACGGTCGCCAACGGCATATCCATCCATGTTTGCGGTATTGTCTGTCTGCCAATTGACCGTTTGAAGCGTCAGAGTCCGGCCATCCTCTTCGATAGTCTTGGGGATGTACTGGGTATCCTGACCAGCCAGATTGGGGTAGGAGCGTGTGGCAGAGACTTCCTTGGTGGAGCTGCCATACCCAGCAACCTCCACCCGGACTGTGGACAGGTCCAGGCTCAGAATCCCGGTCAGACCGTCATCCGTAACGAATTCCTTTTCGGCGGGCAGCAGCGCCAGCACAGACTCCATATCCTTATTCTTGCTGGGCAAGGAGACCGTTTCAGTGTGCTGCCGACTTTCGTTTTCGGGAAGCTCCTGTTTGAGCAGATCTGTCAGGGTATAGTGGAAGCCATCCTGCTCGAAATCAGAGCGGGGAATCCCTGCGGGGTCATCCTCCGGCCCCAGGTCATAGATTTTTTTCAGTTCTGTGCCGTCCTCGCTGCGGCTGATAGAAGTGGGGTAACATACCTGGGCTGCAGTAGCCGCACTCCCAAGATCCGCTGCCAGTGCTGCGGGGCAGAGCGCCATTGTCAGTGTCAGAACCAGGACGCAAAGGGTCATTACTCGTTTCATGAACATTACCTCCTTACATTGCCATGGTGGGGCCGTTTTCCTCTTGACCCTCGGGGTCCGGGGACTTCTGAGCCTCCTGAACCTGTGCCTGCTCATAGGCCTCCAGGACCTTCTGATCAAACTGCTGCTTGAAATCTTTGGTGCAGGGATAGCAGATGTCTCGATACTCACCCTTTACCTTTCTGCGGGGCATGGAAACGAAAAGCCCATTTTTCCCTTCCATGATCCGTACATCCCGCACGGCAAAACAGCCGTTCAGCGTAACCGAAGCGATTGCTGCCACGGGGCCGTCTCCTCGATAGGGAAAGATCCTCACATCCATCTCCATAGGGGACACTGCTGCTTTCATGTCGTTCTTCATGTCTTCATTCCTCCTGAATTTGATGAATTTTGGTTAAGCCGCTCTAAAGTGCGGCGGACCAACAGGTCATACTCCCAGGGCTCAACTTCCAGAGATACAAAAGCGCCGCCCTCCGTCAGACCATCCGCCATAAACTTAAGAATCAGCGGATGCTTCGAAGCGCAGCGTTTCCATTCTCTCAAGGGGATCCATCCTGTACCGGCGCGATACGCCAGCGTAATGGCGGATTCCTTTGCTCGATTTGCATTCAGCCAGAGATATTTATCCTTTAATTTTGAAGATAAGGAGTCACCTTTTGGAATTGGTACAATCGCATCAGGATGGAGGACATACCGAAGCCGCAAGGTGGAAATACATGCCTGTGTTGCAGTATTGACCTCTTCCACATCGGCCCAGAGCGGAAACTGCTTGTAGTCAGAGGCCAGGATGTCTTCGCCTTCTCTGTCATATTCAAAGAGAGGGATACATCGAGCGATCTCCAGACAATGCACTCCATCCGTCAGCCCAAGAGATTTTACTCCCGTAGCAGGCAGACTCGCATAATGCGTTAATGCATCATCCAAAGACAAGAAATGGGACATCCGCCACCCGACCACGCCCTTTGGATCATGTCCCAGACGAAGATCATCCACCGTGTAATAACTCAAATTCATAATTCCTCCACTTCACTCCATCTTCATGCCTTCCATGTTGTAATCAACATTCTGGCCTGTCAGCTCGTTCAGTTTTTCCTCAGCCCACTCCGGCAGAAGATTCTCCTGCAGGACTCCGATGAAGTCTAATCGGTTCCATCTGGTATGTTCTCCATCTCCCAGGCAGGTACAGCGGATAGAACGACCGATGGCATGGGGACTGCACCCAAATCCATCATGGGCATACCAAAGCTGATTTTCCTGTGTCCAGCAGGATTCTCTCAGAGTGTCCGGACTCAGTACCAGCACCTTTCCTGTGTAATCTAAATCCTCCCATGAATTGGGTTCGCAGTGTTCTGGGCCGAAGAGGTTAAGCTTCTGATAGGCCTCCCGTACTTGGTTCACAAAACCATTCACAACCTCGGAGTGTGAGTTAACAATAAACTCCACCTTGTGGCCCATATCTTCCGGAATGAAGGTGCGCTGTGCCCAACTTCTGTTGTCGGGGCGGAATCGGCCATCGCCACTCTTTTCCTGGATGGTGTTTGCCAGCACCCAGTTCACCCGCTTGAAACCGAACTCCTCCAACACCTCTTTGGCGCAGTCCTCTTTGAGATGCACGCCATCAAAGCCTTGGCGGATACTATCCTCAATCGCTTTTTTACAGGCGATGTTGGCCTGATGGCTGGCCCGCCATAGGGCTATCTGCCCGCTGCGCCTGGCTGCGTCCAGACCGTCTGTGTAGAGGTAGGTATCATTCCTCATCTGCTTCGTCCTCCACCGCCAGAAGCAGACGCAGACCGTCCGGGTTGGCTCCGCACTCCAGAAGATCATCCAGCAGCTCCTCATCCACGGTCTCGAGCGGGTCGGGGATATCCAGGACATCGACGATTTCATTGCTGGCATCCACCAGCTGGAGAATCAAGGAGTCGATCACCTCGTAGAGATGGGTGATGGTGGTGATGGCCTGCCGCGCCGTGATGTCCTCCCGGCTGATCAGGATACTGCCTGCATCTGCCTGGATAGTCAGATGTTTGGCGTCGGCCAATCCCGCCATCTGCATGGCGGGGAAAGGGATCTTCTGATTTCTGTTCTCAGGGTTGCGATTCAGCACAAATTTCATGGTAATATTCCTCCTATCATTTTTGTCAAGCGACATCTGGCTCATGAATTAACTGGTAATTTCGCTCATCTTCCTCCTCATCTCCAAAAGGAAATAGAGTGAATTGCTGACCAGCATGGGTCCATTTGCGCGGGTCATAGTTCGTAATAATCAGCTCTTCATACAGGCTGTCCGCCGTCTGTGACATGCTGTTGGGTCGGGTGGTATAGAAAATATAGAACTCTTTATAAAGGTCCAGAATAAATGGGCAGTAGTTGTAGGACACCATTACATGGCCTTTGCACTTCAACAGCACATCATGGAGTCTGTAATGATCTTCTTTGGGAAACTCTACCTGATAACAATCCTCGGCCTGAAAGTAAGGCGGATCGCAGTAAAAAAAGGCATTCTCTCGGTCGTACTGCTGAATCAGGCTCTCAAAATCCTTGTTCTCGATGATTACGTTTGCCAATCTACGAGAACATTCCCAGATTAAATAGAAGAATCGCCGAATGTCACATGGCTTTCCGGCAAACGCTTTGCCTCCGCCGCTGAAGCTGTAGCGGATCAATTTGAAATAATCGGCTGCTCGCCTGATATCGCCACGGGGAGAACGCTCCAGCAGCAGCTTTTGAATGCTTTCCCGTTCCAATGGCTTGAGATATACCTGGGTAAGCTCCAACTCTTCCTTCAGATAGTCATCGGTAAATTCATCTTTAGAAAAGAATTTCAGGAGCACATCAAAGTCATCTCTGGCATTAAGCGGAAGAAAGCCCAGCTCTTTCAGTAGGGCAAGGGTTCGATCTTTTACGCAGCAGAACAGGTTCGTCAAATTGCTGTTGTAGTCGTTGTAGACTTCCATACAGCCCTTCTTGAGCGGGCGGCTGAGCGTTACAGTTCCACTTCCTCCGAAGACATCAATAAACCGTGGATACCAGGGAGGTGCCAGTTTCCGGATTAGCCACAGGAGTTTGCTTTTCCCGCCGACCCATGGAATAAATGACCTGGCAATACGCACTCACCTCCCTGAGCTGAAGTCATCCAAGGATTCCTCCAGCCCAAGAATCACCGCGTCCAGTCCAGCACGTATTTTCTTCAGGTACCGGATTGTGCTATAGACTTCTCCCGAAGTTTGGGCATAGTAGTATCCGTTCTGATCACTGGCGATGGGTTCCTTCTTTCTTCGCAGACGGCTGACATACTTTCGAAGATCTGAGCCGCTGAGATTCAAAGCACGTTGTAATTCCTTGCTTCCAATGCGGCGGGCACGGCCAAGACAAAAGCCTTTCAGGTAAACCAAAAGTTGTTCTTCTTTGTTCATAAATGCCTCCTTTTCCGGACACGTTTTACCGAAAAAGGGTGCAAAAAAAGAAGGGGCCGTTTTGTCCCTTTCGGAAAAACGGCCCCTTCTTTGATGCGAGGTTATTACATGGTCATCTCCGGTTCATGTTCTGGCTGGCTGTATTCGTATATGATCTCTTGCTCATTCCTGGCTGCATAGCCATGGTCTGTCGCGGACAGGCCATATTTTGCCATGTGATGCTGGGCATAGGCCACCGAGTCAAAGCATTGGATGAGCAGCGGATCCTGGCCAAGTACACCCTCCTTTCGGGCCAGGTCCATGCCATACTGGGCAAGATCAACCCCTCGGGGAATAAATTCGTAACAGTGGAGGTTTTGAGCGAGATCCAATGCCAAATCCAGACGGTGACAGTCTTCCAATTCCATGACGCACTGCCATTTTTCCATCCAGTGGGGTTCTCCCTGTCCCTGTTCCGCCCAAACATAACCGAAGTCAATGGCGTGGCGAACCAATTCTCCTGCGGAGTCATATTGATTGAGAATGTCGGTGATCTGAGGCAACACGCAATCCACATCCACCGCCATACACTGATCCAGTGTTTCTGCTTGCAAGGCATCCAGCCCGAGAAGCAGCTCATCCGGGTGGGCGGTATCCATATATTCGCCTGTGTCGGGGAATCCGATCCAGACACCCTCCATATTGTTCCTGCTTACCAGTTTGATCCGAATTGCATACTCACCGGTGTTAGGCAGCGGCATGTTGGGATTTACCTCCGGCAAGGGACGATCGGGGTTCAGCCGCTCTACATAGTGGTTCTCAACAAAACTGCCTGAACCATGTTCCCGATAGGTTGCCCCAACAATTTCTGGGTCAAGGTAGCCCCGTGCCGCGTGTGTGGGGGTGTGAATATGCTCCATAACGAATCGTCCCAGTAGCACATCGTCCTCTGCTCCATAGAGGAGCTGGTAGTGATCCAATCCCTGGAGAATTTTGATAGTCGTCTGGATGTCCCTTGGTGATTCAATCTGCATGGCACCCCGGAAGAGCAGTTCTTCCTTTGCAGTCATGCTTTCCAACCGTTGTTCCAGCCAATCATGTTCCGATTTGCCCATCTCCATCCCCTCCAGAAGAGGGGCAAGGCGGTGTTTCATGGACTCATCACCTCCATCTGCGGCCCACAATGGGACTGCGAGTAACTCACATCCAGGTCGGTGTGCTGTACCACATAGCCTTCGGAGGTGAAGACTCCGCCCTCCTCCATTCTGGACTTTCGGCCAATGGCTGCATAGTCCAGAACCTCATACACCTCTTCCGGCAGGCCGGGCGGAATTACCGGGAAATCATTGTCCACATAGAAGTGTCCCAGCTGCTCGTCATTACCAACTCCTGGAGCAACATGACAGCAATCCGCACTGTTGGCCAGGTCGACCAGCCGACACAATGGCAGTTCCGTCATTCCTTTATCCAGTTCCATGCGGACAAGGCCCTCGAAGGCCGCTTCCTGGACAGGTTCCAAGGAGGCCAGTTTCTCAGCCAGCAGATTCAGCTCTGTCAGATCCATATCCTCTGGCAAATGCTCCTCAAGGTATTCCCGCCCACAGAAGTCCGATACTTCGGTATAGAGGGGGGAGCCGGTGTTCAGTTCCAGCTGGAGTGCATCCAGTTTTTCCTGTTCCATAGGCAGTTCTACCAACCGGTGAGCTGTACTGTCCATTTCCAAAGGACTTACATATACGGTGAATTCTTTATTCAAGCGTCATTCCTCCCGTCTCCTGGTTCTGATGTTCTTCATACCACTTGGGATCCGCACCAGGTACATCCCAACCGCACATGCTGCCAGTGAGCATCGCCTGTTCCTGAGCCGGCGTAATGCCCCGACGCTGGTTGTTATAGTCCGCCAGGTAGCGGTTCTGGGCCCTGTCGCCGGTACTCCAGTCGCTGGGGTAGTAGCCGCTCTCACCTTTTTTGATGCAGATAAGGGTTCCTTCACCGGGAAGCACAGACCAGCACATATCCGGCAGGCGGGTGAGAGAATCGGGGGAGAACTTCTCTTCCTCTGTCTGGATTGTCCAGTTGCTGGAGTTCCAGAGACTCACATAAAGTTCTCCTTCTTCCAAGTCGATGGCGCGCTGCTCAAATCCTTCGCCCCAACCGTCCGACGCCTGACCTGAAATGTAATCAGCCAGGGCCTCTTTTTCCTCCGGCAGAAGGTCACCCACTACCTTGCATTCCGCTACGCACCACAGCTGCCCATCGCGGCTTTCTGCGTCAAACACGATGGACTGAACTTTCTCATTCACCCCATCCTGTTTGTCATACCAGCGCATAAGGCCACGGCTTTTTTCCTCCGGCACCTGGTTTTCCAGAAGTGCCTCGTGAATACACGACTGATAGTCTCGCAGATCACGGCCATTCAAATCGTTGCCGTACTCCTCCAGATCTCCCCAGCTGTCACGACCGTAAAGTTGAGCGGTGAGAGGCATGTAGAATTTCAGAGTCTGGGGTTCCGGTAACAGAACGCGGAATCGGTCTTCGCCAATCCGGAGGGCAAGGCCACTGCCGTTGTCCCAACTGATATGAAACTGTGCGTCATCATCGATATATTTGAGCGTCCCCATACTTCCAGGGGACAGTGCGTAGGGATCATCTTTCATTTCCGTCAATCGAATGCGAGACCCCTTGGGATATTGCTCCCGGAGAAAGTCCAGCCACTCTTTTTGTATTTGCATCTTGCACCTCCTACATGGTCATGCCCTGATCTTGGGACATATCCTCCAATTCCTGATGGAGTTGTTCTACTGCCTCGAAAATCGTTGGATCGTTCTTGAAACTCTCCAGTTTCTGATAGTCACCGAAAAATGTCTGCTCCCCGTCCGCCATTCGAACAAAGTCTACTGTTGCGAAGTCATCCTTGGTGACACCAAGCCGTTTCTCAGGATGGTCGCTGTTCTGATAGAGCTCGACCGCTTCGTCCAGGGTAAGGTTACGGTGGAGCTGCTCCTGCGGGGTGTTACAATCAGTCATCACAAACCACGCATAGGAATGGGGGAGGGACGGGTCTGCCACATCTTGAAGGGCTTGCAACCCTTTCTCGGTCAAGCCGTAGTTACAGGTTCGGCGAGGATTTTCTTCGCCCGCAAAATCCAACAGAATATCATCCACTGCTTTCTTGATCTCTGGATCTTCAGAAAGTGTTTCGTGCTTGAATCCGGTCGTATTCCGGAGTGGAAGTTCTTCTTTGATGGTTTGGAGATACTGATGTGGGTCTGTGAACTCCTGAGCCGTCCCATCTGCAAAGGTCACTCGCCCCACTATCTTGTCCTTTTGGGCCATTTCCTGCTGCCGCTTATCATAGCAGTATAGGTAGCCCTGATAATCTCCCGGAGTGGGGGTACAGCGGAGACAGTAGCGGTAGTGGTCTGTTTCTGCAATATACCCGTAATTTCGGCCATCCGCGGTAATGACTCCTCCATTTTTATAGCAGTAGGAGCTCATGGAGGAGAGATTTTTCAGCAGGCCTTCCGCACGAAGTATATCCACGATCTCCTGCAGTTCTGCCTTGAATTCCGGCGTATTGAACCGATCCTTGTTATGAGGCCACCAGGTATGCCAGAATTCCTTGCCACCAGAACCAAAGTCCATGCGGATGTGACCAACAGTGCCCAGAGCTTCATCCTGTTTCTCGTCCAGTTCTGAATAGAAAAGGCCCGCCTCCTCAATGGAAGCGGGCCTCAGCTGAACACCGTTTTCACATTTTTTCGTAGGTTTCTGTTTCATTGTTTTTCACCTCCTTGGTTTGGTAAGTACACAACATACCACAGTTTAGAGAGATTAGCCATGGTCAAAAACATTTTTGTAAGAGAAGTGAAAATAGCTTACAACAGCAGCTTCCAGTACGGCCAGCAAAGCCACCAAGATCATGAGTTTCTTTTTCATTTGCATTCCTCCTAATCCATCAGGTGATGCTGTTCAGTTTTCTTTACTTTAAGCAACGTATAAGCCATCAGTTTTACCCAGAGAAAATCGACTACCCGAGTCATTATGAAAGGTATCCCATCTCTAACGCATGTGTTTCCTCAGAGAAAGGGCTGCTGTATCGCCGGATTAAGCCGAACTCAGTTCTCCGGACACCATCCTCCACCATAGCGTCCTCGCCCAGCCTCCCAAAATCCATATACCCGTCGATGGTGTCAATTAGCTCATCATCTGCGCCAATACGCCGCAGAACAGCTTTTCCGTAAGCATCCAGATCGTCTGAGAAGTGTTCGTAGTCATCCAGATTCATGGCGTAGTGCAGGGCCTCTTGAAGAGTTTCCGGTTGCTCTACAGAAAGAACCGACAGATATTTCATGATCTCTCTATCTTCAGATTGCATTCCTTCAATTGCCCAGGCCAATTCATTTGCGTCTTCCACGCATACTCCCGTGGTTGGAATATACTCGTTCAAATTGGGAACAGTAAAAGAAATCCTGGTAATTGCAGCCTCTGCAAAACAATCAATCCCAAGTAATTTTTTTACTCGCTCCAACTCTTCCTTCAATGCCGGAAGTGATACACTCACTTGCGCTTGAGTGGAGGAGAGATCAAGCCGAATTTTTTCCGCATTCTCTCTGACGGGTTCAGCATCCTGCTTGCGAAGCACATAGCCAGCATAGGTGTACGCCCCTCCATGCTCAGCATAGTATTCCGCACCGATTTTCGCGAAGTCCAGGTAGGGCCAGGCCGCTTCGGGGAATCTGGGATCACCCTGAATCTGACCGGCAACAGCGACATAACGGCCAAGCGTCACATCTGAATTGACATTGGGAATGAGGATGTAGTCCGACACCTGTTCCGCCACACGAATCATATCGTTCAGATCATTGATGCTGTTGCCATCCAAGGCGCCGGCATAGATGTTCCGTTCGCGGGAGTCCATTTGGGCAATGATACTCGAAAGCCGATTCAGCTGTGCAAGCTGTGTTCTGGAATCAGGGTCAAGCCGGCTGAGGTACGACGGTAGATTGGCGATCACGCTTTTGATCTCAACGATCTTTGTTTTTCTTTCTCTGTTGGCCTCATCAAGTTGTCTGGAGGCTTCAGCAATTGCACTCTAAGATGCGGGAAACTGGAGCGGGACAATGGCAGAGCTCCCGTTTCGGCTCATAAAGAGTTGGATCATGTCATCCCTCCTATCTGAAAGTCCTGCTCCCGCTGATAGGCCTCTGCTGGGTCGTCTGCCATCAGCTCCTCTAGACTTACTGCACCGACATAGGCGATATAGCCGCGGTCGGTAAACACGCCCGACTGATAGTCCATGTGCTGCAGGCCATACCGCTCGTAGTCATAAAACTCGTCCAGATTGGGGTCATACTCAAAATGGCCGGATTTCTGAATCATGTATTTCCCATATTCCTCGGGGGTATGAGCACCGGGGGCGAATTCAAACAGATCCATGTTTTCCGCCAGACGGCGGATCTGGCTGGCGTTTTCCGGCTTGGCCATGCTTACTGCCGCTCCCAACTTCTTGCGGTCATGAATCGAAAACTTCTCCACAACCAGCGCCAGCTCATTGAGTTCGTGGATGTTATCGCACCGGAAGTCCAGTGCTACATCCACTTCCTCCGGAAATGAGCTGTCGGCTATCCAGAGACGCATATCCTTTGGATCGGTAATGCCGGAACG
>ENA-OROH01002829-OROH01002829.1-human-gut-metagenome-genome-assembly--contig:-NODE-2829-length-12528-cov-4.969454_pt1 | contig 12528 bp, 9 predicted proteins | sample MGYA00242125_ERZ509042 | MGnify/ENA primary metagenome ERZ509042 (study PRJEB26280, sample SAMEA2338738) | human gut metagenome | biome: human gut; feature: human-associated habitat; material: faeces... | reverse complement strand
CACAAAATAGCTATCCGGCAATGCGTATCGTTGCATTTGTGCGGTGTTGCCCTAATTAAAAATTGTTTGATATACACAATATTATAGTGTGTATATTTGTGATTCAGACAAAAAACAAAAGAGAAATAAAATTTTTATTGAGATTATTGCTGAAAAGAGGTATAATAACTTCAGCAAACCTGGAAACGATTCCAGGAACATTTCCAGAATAAGGTCAATATAAAACTATTAGGAGGTCAATGGAAATGAAAAGAAAACTCTTTGCACTCGGTTTAGCCGCTACACTGTCTTTGTCACTGCTGAGTGGTTGTGGTACAAAGCCATCCACGCCCAGCGGTGCAGAAAGCTCTGGCAACGATTCCGCCGGCGGAAAAGTGTACTACCTGAATTTTAAGCCTGAGCAGGATGCCCAGTGGCAGGAGCTGGCCGACCTGTACACCGAGGAGACCGGCGTGGAGGTCACCGTCTTTACCGCCGCCTCCGGCAACTATGAGACCACCCTGAAGTCCGAGATGGCCAAGAGCGACGCCCCCACCCTCTTCCAGGTCAACGGCCCCGTGGGCCTGGCTGCCTGGAAGGACTACTGCTATGACCTGACTGGCTCTGACATTGCCAGCCAGCTCACCAGCGAGGAGTTCGCCCTGATGGACGGGGACAAGATGGCGGGCATCGGCTATGTTATCGAGACCTACGGCATCATCTACAACAAGGCTCTGCTGGAGCAGGCCGGCTACACCGCCGATGACATCAAGAGCTTTGACGACCTGAAGAAGGTGGCCGAGGACATCACCGCCCGCAAGGACGAGCTGGGCTTCTCCGCCTTCACCTCCGCCGGCATGGACGGCTCTTCCGACTGGCGCTTCAAGACCCACCTGGCTAACCTGCCCATCTACTATGAGTACCAGGCTGACGGCATCGGCTCCACCGACGCCATCAAGGGCACCTATCTGGACAACTACCGCCAGATCTGGGACCTGTACATCAACAACGCCACCTGTGAGCCCACCCTGCTGTCCACCAAGACCGGCGACGACGCCGTGGCCGAGTTTGTGACCAACAAGGCCGTGTTCTATCAGAACGGCACCTGGGCCTACAACGATATCTCCGAGCTGGGCGACGAGAACCTGGGCATGCTTCCCATCTACATCGGCGTGGACGGCGAAGACAAGCAGGGCCTGTGCACCGGCTGTGAGAACTACTGGTGCGTCAATGTCAATGCCTCCGAGGCCGATATCAAGGCCACCCTGGACTTCATGAACTGGTGTGTAACCTCTGAGGTGGGCACCACCGCCATGTGCGGCGGCGAGGGTGCCATGCCCTCCGGCCAGCCTGGCATGGGCTTCGTGATCCCCTTCCAGGGCAACTTGGAGTCCACCAACCTGCTGGTGAACATCGGCAACCAGTATGTGGCCGACGGCTACACCCCCGTGGCCTGGACCTTCACCACCATGCCCTCTGAGGAGTGGAAGAACGGCGTGGGCTCCGCCCTTACCACCTATGCTGCTGACCAGACCGATGCCAACTGGGACGCCGTGGTGACCGCCTTCGTGGACGGCTGGGCCGCCGAGGTGGCTGCCGTCAACGGCTGATTGGAACCCTATCTCTGAAACCAACGCTTTGACAGCGGGCGGGCGTCTGCCTGCCCGCTGTCTCTATCTTATTTACTGACTGATTTATGTGAGGAGGCTTTCCTTTGGAAAAGGCAATCAAGCGGTATTTTCCCATCTTCCTCCTGCCCACCCTGGCCGCGTTCACCATCGGCTTCATTGTGCCCTTCCTCATGGGCATCTGGCTGTCCTTCTGCAAGTTTACCACGGTGACCGATGCCACCTTCAATGGGGTGGAAAACTACATCCGGGCCTTCCAGGACACCATCTTCCGCCACGCCTTCTGGTACACCGCCCTGTTCGCAGTGGTCTCCCTGGTGGTCATCAACATCATCGCCTTCCTGATCGCCCTGGCCCTGACCCAGAAGATGCGGGGCACCAACATCTTCCGTACCGTGTTCTTCATGCCAAACCTCATCGGCGGCATCGTGCTGGGCTACATCTGGCAGCTTATCTTCAACGGCATCCTGGCCGCCTACTCTACCGCCCTCAACCTCAACGAGTGGTACGGCTTTGCCGGATTGGTCATCCTGGTGTCCTGGCAGCAGATCGGCTATATGATGATCATTTACATCGCCGGGCTCCAGTCCATCCCCGGCGACGTGATCGAGGCCGCCCAGATCGACGGCGCCAGCGGCCCTAAGCGGCTGCTCAAGGTGACCATCCCTATGATGATGCCCTCCATCACCATCTGCACCTTCCTTTCCCTGGTCAACGGCTTCAAGCTCTTTGACCAGAACCTGTCCCTCACCGCCGGCGAGCCCGCCAAGATGTCCGAGCTGCTGGCCCTGAACATCTTCAACACCTTCTACGGCCGTACCGGCTGGGAGGGCGTGGGCCAGGCAAAGGCCGTGGTCTTCTTTATTCTGGTGGTTGGCATCGGTCTGCTTCAGCTCCGGGCCACCCGCTCCAAGGAGGTACAGCAATGAAACAAAAGCAAGCCTATCTCAGCCGCTTGGGCACCGGCCTGTTCTCCTTTTTGTGTATCGTCTATGTGCTGCCCATCGTGGTGGTGCTGATGAACTCCTTTAAGAAAAAGTCCTACATCAGCCTGGAGCCCTTTCAGCTGCCCAATGAGACCACCCTCACAGGCCTAGACAACTACACCGCCGCCATCGACCAGTACGGCTTTCTGGATGCGGTGGGCTGGACGGTGTTCATCACCGTGGGCTCGGTGCTGGTCATCCTCATCTGCACCTCCATGTGCGCCTGGTATATTACCCGGGTGAAGACCCGGGTCACCAAAGCCATCTACATCCTGTGCGTCTTTTCCATGGTAGTCCCCTTCCAGATGGTCATGTTCACTCTCTCCCTGGTCACCGACCGGCTGGGTCTGGGCACCCCCTGGGGCCTCATCATCATCTACCTGGGCTTTGGCGCGGGGCTGGCGGTGTTCATGTTCTGCGGCTTTGTCAAGTCCATCCCCATTGAGATCGAGGAGGCCGCCATGATCGACGGCTGTTCACCCATCCGCACCTTCTTCTCGGTGGTTCTGCCCATCATGAAGCCCACATACATCTCCGTGGGCATCCTGGAGACCATGTGGATCTGGAACGACTTCCTGCTGCCCTACCTGACCCTGGATCTGAAAAAGTACAAAACCATCTCCATTGTGATACAATATATGAAAGGCTCCTTCGGCCGGGTTGACATGGGTGCTATTATGGCCGCCCTCATCATGGCGGTAATCCCTGTGGTCGTATTTTACCTGTCCTGCCAGAAGTACATTATCAAAGGCGTGGCTGCGGGTGCGGTCAAGGGGTAACGGGGCTTTATCACATGGAATATTGGAAGTGAGGCTATGACGATAAAAGATATTGCGCGTCTTTCGGGATATGGGTTAGGTACTGTATCCCGGGTCCTGAATAATCATCCAGATGTCAGTAAGAAGGCTCGAGAACGTATTCTGGCTGTAGTACATGAGCAGGGATTTGAGCCAAATGCTAATGCAAAGTATCTGAAGACGCAGGCACAATCGTCCGTTGCCGTATTGGTAAAAGGATCTCAAAACTTCTTGTTTGCTGGCATTTTGGAACGTGTGCAGGATCTTTTTCGAAACAACGGTGAAGAGATTTATGTGGCCTATCTAGATGAGGAGGCCGACGAAGTACAGTATGCAGTGCAGTTAGTCAAGCTCCGCCGACCCGAAGGAATTATTTTCCTGGGAGGGGACTTGGACTGTTTTCGACGAGAATTTCATCCAATTACGGTTCCTTGTGTGTTGCTGACCAATGACGCCCATGCTTTAGGTTTTGAAAATCTATCTAGCTTCTCCACAGATGACACCGCATCTGCAGAGGCTGTTATTGAGTACCTATACCGTCACGGACATCAGAAGATCGGCGTGTTGGGAGGAAACCTGGCGGTTGAGCAAATTAGTGTTAAACGCCTCCGGGGTGTTGAGGTTTGTATGAGGCGGTTAGGGTTGCCTTTTGACCCTAAAGCTAACCATGTCCCATGTCGGTTCTCCATGGCAGATGGATATGCGGCGGCAAAAGAGCTACTGGAGCGAGAGCTGGATATCACTGCCCTGTTTGCACTGGGCGATGTTATTGCTTTAGGGGCTATGCGTGCCATATGCGATTTGGGGCTGAGGATCCCGGATGATATCTCGATCGTAGGTTATGATGGAATTGATGCTGCTAACTTCTGTATCCCCCGACTGACAACCGTTAGACAGGATGCCGCGGAGCTGGCAGCCCGGGGAGTACAAACCTTACTCCAGGCGATTCATTACAAAACAACTCCGGTTTATGAAACAATTGATTTTGAATTAGTGGAACGTGAAAGTGTTTCTTTTGTGGAAACAAGATAACAGAGTCACAGAAAGGTTGGTGTTGATATGCGAAGTGCCGGCGTTCTGATGCCAATCACTTCATTACCCTCACCGTGGGGAATCGGAACTTTGGGGAGATCTGCCAGAGAGTTTTTAGACTTTTTGGCAGAAAGTGGTCAGACTTATTGGCAGTTATTGCCCATTGGACCTACTGGCTATGGCGACTCTCCATACCAACCTTTTTCCTCCTATGCAGGGAACCCCTATTTGATTGATCTAGATGATTTGGCCAAGGTGGGATTATTATTGCCCGAAGAGTACCAAGGCATCCAGTGGAGTACAAATCCCGCCCGCGTAGACTATGGATTGTTGTATCAAAAACGTTTCCAGGTACTCAAAAAAGCAGTGGATCGGCTTTGGGCCAATAACAAACAAGCGGTGCAGTGTTTTTGCGATAAAGAAAGTTATTGGCTGGAAGATTACTCCCTTTTCATGTCTTTAAAAAGTTATTTTGGAGGAAGACCTTGGAAAGAGTGGCCGGAAGAACTTCGACACAGGGAAAGAGAATCAATGTCACAGGCCAAGGCAGAGATGGAATCTGATATTCTCTTTTGGAAAGGTGTACAGTTTTTGTTTTTTGAGCAGTGGGAACGGCTGAAAAGTCTGGCGGAAGCCAAAGGGATATCTATCATTGGCGATATTCCTATTTATGTGGCGGAAGACAGTTCGGATGTATGGGCACATCCGGATCAGTTCCAGATGGACGCTGATCTGCATCCTACCCGGGTGGCTGGTTGCCCACCGGATGGCTTTTCTGCAGATGGCCAGTTGTGGGGCAATCCTCTTTTTAATTGGGAGCAGATGCGGGCAGATGGCTATCACTGGTGGTTGCACCGTATTTCTTTCCAGTTTAGGTTTTATGATGTGCTTCGTATCGATCATTTCCGGGGCTTTGATGCTTACTATGCTATTCCTGCTTCTGCTGAGACAGCCAAAGAAGGTACATGGGAAGCTGGGCCTGGGTTGGACTTTTTCCGTGCAATGGAGAAGGTAGTTGGTCAGCGGCCCATCATTGCAGAGGATCTTGGCTTTCTTACCCCCTCGGTACATCAACTTTTGAAGAACACCGGCTATCCTGGAATGAAGGTGCTGGAGTTTGCCTTTGATAGCCGGGATGGGGGAGGGCGAACATATCAGCCCCATAATTACCCTACCAATTGTGTTGCCTATGTCGGTACCCACGACAACGACACTGCTTTAGGGTGGATTAGTACGGCAAACCCAGAAGATGTAGCATTGGCTCGCGAATATTTGCATCTTGATCCTATTGAAGGAGAAAATTGGGGAATGATGCGAGCTATTTGGAGTAGTACTGCCGATTACGCCATTGTTCAAATGCAGGATCTGCTAGGGCTTAGCTCAGAGGGGCGGATCAACACTCCCTCTACGCTGGGAGGTAACTGGCAGTGGCGGGCGCTGCCCGGCTTTGATAGCCCGGCTCTGGCCAAACGCCTGCTGCGGCAGATGAAGCTCTATGAGCGCCTGCCCCAGGAAAGGAAGGGAGAAAAGTTATGAGCATCCAACCTTATTTGGATACCTATTTGACAAGGCATGGGGTCAGCCTGGACACGAGCTCCGACCGGGAGCTGATGTACGCCCTGACCGCCGCGGTGCGTGATCTACAAAAGCCCATGGGCCACGCCCAGGGGAAGCGGAAGCTGTACTATTTTTCCGCGGAATTTCTGGTGGGGCGGCTGCTGAGAGCCAACCTCATCAACCTGGGCCTGCTAGAGGATGTGGAGGCTCTACTGGCCGCTCACGGCCGCTCCTTGGCCCAGATTGAGGATCAGGAACCGGAGCCTTCCCTGGGTAACGGCGGGCTGGGCCGCCTGGCCGCCTGCTTTCTGGACTCCATCGCCTCCCTGGGAATCAACGGGGACGGTGTGGGCCTCAATTACCACTATGGCCTGTTCCGTCAGCGGTTGGACACTGGCCGGCAGACTGAGATGCCCGACCCCTGGATTGCGCCGGAGTCCTGGCTGCTGGATACCGGGGTGTCCTACCCGGTAAAGTTCGGGAGCTTCTCTCTGAACGCCAGACTGTACGACCTAGAGATTCCCGGCTATGAGAATGGCATTTGCAACCGATTGCACCTCTTTGACGTGGAGCAACCCGCCCACCCCCCCAGGGATGGCATCCAGTTTGACAAAACGGACATCGCCCACCACCTGACCTCCTTCCTCTACCCCGATGACAGCGACGAGACGGGGCGGCTGCTGCGACTATACCAGCAGTACTTCATGGTTTCCGCTGGTGCCCAGCTGATTCTGCAGGAACTGGAGGAGCGGGGGCACGCCCTGGAAGAGCTGGACAAGTACGCCGTTGTCCACATCAACGACACCCACCCATCCATGGTGATTCCGGAGCTCATTCGTCTGCTAACCGAGCGGGGGGTGGAGCTAGAGCGGGCCATGGATCTGGTGGAGCGTACCTGTGCCTACACCAACCACACCATCCTGGCCGAGGCCCTGGAGAAATGGCCTGCCTCCTATCTGGAACAGGTGACTCCCCAGCTACTGCCTTTTATCCGTGCCCTGGATGAGCGGGCCCGGAAACGCAGCGATGCTCCCAAGCTTGCCATCTGGGATGCGCACGATGTCATCCACATGGCCCACATGGATATCCACAGCAGCGCCAAGGTCAACGGTGTGGCCGAGTTGCACACCGAAATCCTGAAAAATACGGAGTTGCACTCCTTCTATGTGCTCTACCCAGAGAAGTTCAACAATAAAACAAACGGTATCACCTTCCGCCGCTGGCTGATGGGCTGCAACCCTGCTCTCTCCGATCTCATCACCCAGGCCATTGGCCCGGAGTGGAAGCGGGATGCGGGGAAGCTGGAGGGGCTGATGGACCACATGGAGGACAGCGCTCTCCGTGAGCGGCTGCTGTCCGTCAAGGGGGAAAACAAGACGAAACTGGCCCGGTGGCTGAAGGGGCGCGGGACGGAGATTACCCCCGATAGCATCCTGGACATCCAGATCAAGCGGCTGCACCAGTATAAGCGCCAGCAGATGAATGCTTTGTATGCAATCTGGAAGTATCTGCAGATCAAGGAGGGCCGTACCCCAACCCGGCCGGTGACTATGGTGTTCGGTGCCAAAGCCGCCCCTGCCTATACCCTAGCCAAGGACACCATCCACCTGCTTTTGTGCCTGAGCAGGCTCATCGACCAGGACCCTCAGGTGTCCCCCTGGCTGAAGCTGGTGATGGTGGAAAACTACAATGTCTCCTCCGCCGAGCTCCTGGTGCCCGCCTGCGATGTGTCCGAGCAGATCTCCTTGGCATCCAAGGAGGCCAGTGGTACCGGCAACATGAAGCTCATGGCCAACGGTGCTGTCACCCTGGGTACGTTGGACGGGGCCAATGTGGAGATCTCCCGGCTGGTGGGGGAGGAGAACATCTACCTCTTCGGCCGCTCGGCCGATGAGGTCATTGACCTCTATCAGAATAGCGCCTACCGTAGCAGCGACTACTGGCAGAAGCCAGAGTTGGAGCGTCTGGTGGACTTCATCATCAGCCCCCAGCTGCTGACCATGGGTGATGCCCAGAGCCTTAGTCGGCTCTACAAGGACTTTATTTCCAAAGACTACTTTATGGCCCTTTTAGACCTGGAGGACTATATTGCGGTGAAGGAGCGTTGCCTAACCGACTACGAGGACCGGGACGCCTGGAGCCGCAGGATGCTGGTCAATATTGCCCGCTCTGGATTCTTTTCCTCCGATCGTACTATCGCGGAATATGACCAGGATATCTGGCATTTAAAATGAAAGCCATCTCAGAAAGGGGTGCTTATTATGTCTGAAGTCAGTTTACAGCATATTGAAAAAGTATATCCACACAGCGAGAAAAAGAAAAGTAATCTCAAGGTAACGGACGAAGGCGTTCTCGCGGTGCAGGACTTCAACCTGAATATCAGTGATCGGGAATTCATTGTATTAGTTGGGCCCTCCGGTTGCGGAAAATCTACCACGCTGAGGATGGTGGCAGGGTTGGAGGAGATCACCAGAGGTGAGCTCTATATTGACGGAAAACTGGTCAACGATGTGGAGCCTAAGGATCGAGACATCGCTATGGTGTTTCAAAGCTATGCCCTATATCCCCACATGACGGTGCGGGGCAATATGGAATTTCCACTGAAACTCCGCAAGTTACCTAAGGAGGAGATCGACCGTCGTGTGAATCAGGCGGCGGAGATCCTGGGAATTACGGAATATCTAGAGCGCAAGCCTAAGGCGCTGTCAGGTGGCCAGAGGCAGCGGGTGGCCATTGGCCGAGCTATTGTACGAGAGCCCAAAGTTCTACTCATGGACGAACCCTTATCTAATTTGGATGCCAAGTTGCGTAACCAGATGCGCGCTGAGATCATCAAGCTACGCCAGCGTATCAATACCACATTCATCTATGTTACCCACGATCAGACCGAGGCAATGACCTTAGGTGACCGCATTGTTATCATGAAAGACGGTGTTATCCAGCAAATTGGAACACCTCAAGAGGTTTTCGATCACCCGGCCAACCTCTTTGTAGCAGGTTTTATAGGGGTTCCACAGATGAACTTCTACGATGCGGAGTTGAAGAGGGATGAAGACGGCGTATATTCTGTTTTGATGGGCGGTATTCGAGTAGTGCCTACCGTCGAGAAACAAGAAAGGTTGCATCAAGCTAGTGTACCCCCCCAAGAGATTATTCTCGGTGTCCGGCCTGAGCACATTATGCTGTTGGAGAATGGTGAACATGGGGTGCATGGCAAGGTAGAAGTCTCAGAGATGATGGGGAGTGCGGTCCATCTTCATGTGGATATCAATGGTCGGGATAGCATTATTGTTGCCCAGACCTCGGGTATGGATGGAGCCCAGTATATCCCTTCGGAAAGTGGCACTTCCATTTCGTTTATTTTTGGCGGAAATGTGGTCCACCTATTTTCTAAAAAAGACGGTCATAATTTGGAATTTTAATTACATAACAGATATAACAAATATGGGGCAGGAGACAACAAAAGCGTTGGATCCTGCCCCATATAGCACCGAGAATAACTTTTTAAGGTAAACTATGATCCAATCTCAACCATTCTTTTTCATTTGCTTAATAGTATCGTATAGCGCTGCAAAACGGCTGCTGAGCCGATCTTCTTCATAATTACTGATTTCTTTTTTCAAAAGACAAACTGTCCGGGCAGTTTCTTTGCGGTTGTATTTCTTTGGCCACCGCTCGTACCCCGTTGATTTACCTTCTGCCATTTTCGCCTGAATATCGGTCAGCAAATTAATCATAGTCATTTGTTGCAAAGATTGAAAGCCAAACCCGGGCTTTCGGTGTGTCCATGGAAATCATGCTTAAGGTTGCGGAAGTGCTGGAAATTCCAGTCTCCAAACTGTTTGAAGATTAAAAATCTCACGGCGAGACCTTATTCCGACAGAAATTGTGTCTCACTGTGGAGCTGTTGACAAAAGAACCACCCGAGGAGAAGATCATGGTAAAATAAGTGCATACGGGGGTGGGAAGATGCAGCTAAAGCTTCACATGGTGACGATAGAAGATCTGGTACCGGAGGGCCATTTTTTGAGGAAACTGGATGCGGTATTGGATCTTGGCTTTATCTATGAAGAAACGGCTCACCTGTACAGCCGGCGGTATGGGCGGCCTCCCATCGACCCGGTGGTGCTGGTGAAATATCTGCTGGTGGGCTTTCTGTACGGAATACCCTCCGAGCGTCAGATCGAACTGCGGATCCAGACGGATGTAGCCCTGCGGTGGTATCTGGGGCTGGATCTGTTTGACCGGGTGCCGGATCACAGCACCATCAGCCAGCTGCGGCGGCGGAAGCCGAGCTTTCGCAAGATCTTCCGTCGTCTGTTTGAGGAGGTGGTGCGGCAGTGTGTCGCCAAGGGGCTGGCCAGTGGACGACTGGTTGGAACGGATTCCACCCATGTGAAGGCCAACGCCTCCCGGGCCTCGGAGGAGCTGGTGGAGCTGCCGGAGAGTCCGGGAGCGTACTGGGAACGGCTGGACGCCTACGAGGAAGAGGGGCTGGAGGAATTGGAACGCCGGACTGGAAAACGGCGGAAAAAGCGGGTTAAACAGCTCAAAAAGGATCGGCGTCAGACCAAGAAGCGGGTAAGTCGGACTGACCCGGAAGCCGGACATATGAAGCGTCCAGGGAAGCCGCGCGGGCAGCATTATCTCTCTCACCAGACGGTAGATACGGACCGCGGCATCATTTTGGATGTGACGGTAACGTCGGGGGATGTCTATGACTCTGTGCCGTATTTGGAACAAATGGAGCGGGTTCACAGGAATATTCTGCCCATTCAAGCCGCGGCGGCGGATGCCGCCTATGACTTTCCTTTGGCCCATCAGGCACTGAAAGAACGGGAGATCCAATTCTTCGTCCGCCCCCAGGCGTATCATGACCGCACCAATGTGGAGCTGAAACGGGAGGCATTTCAATATGATGAAAGCCTGGACGCCTATGTCTGTCCCAATGGCAAGCTGCTGAACCTGAATACGCTCCACCGCAGTGCCAGTGGGCTGTACTGGCTGTATCTGGCAGACAAACAGGACTGTCAGCGCTGTCCTCTGCGCGAAAGATGCCTGAGCCAGCAGGACAAGCGCGGCGCGCGAAAGCTGGAGCACAGCTATTTTGCGGCCCAACGGAAACAGAATTTATCGCGCCTGGGCGATCCAGTCTACCGCGAAGCCCTCAAGAAGCGGCAAATCTGGTGTGAAGGCACCTTTGCCGCGCAAAAGAGAGAACACAATTTAACACACGTTTTACGACGAGGTTTAGAGGCAGCGTAAGATCACTGTCTCCTTTCAGCGACCGCTTTGAACCTGAAGCGGTTGATATGGGCCATGAAATGACGCCAATGGGCGTCGTTTTTTTGCCCATATTCCCATTGCACATTTTCTGAGGACACTTTGTCAACAGTTCCACTGTGAGATTTATTTTATTCCCCGTAATACAAGGGGTGTCCAATGGAGGTAAAGCCCTCCAGGCCGGTGATCACCACATTATTTTGGCTGAACGCACAGTGGATGATGAGCATGTTTCCGCTTTCATCTCTGCCACCTACGATCCCCACATGCTCATCACCGGGATAAAACACCAGATCACCCGGCTGGGCCTCATCCCAAGAGATGAGGGTACAGTAGGTGTGCTGCATGTGGGCACCGCCGCCGTGGCCTATGACATACTCTCCATCAGTGACATTGTAAAATACCCAATCGACAAATCCGCTGCAGTCCAAGCCATAGGGTCGATATGTGCCGGTGGTGGAGCTGCCGTCTGCCCATACCTTGGTGAGCTGGCCCCAGCGGGAGTCCCAGCCAATCACCAGGGACTTCCCGCCCCAGAAGTAGCTGACCTTGCCTACCAGCCTACAGGCTGTTTCCACCACGGCCCGGCGTTCCGGGTCCAGATCAGCGGGCAGGTCAGCCAACAGCTTCTTTGCTGTGGCGTCGGAGATCGTGAGATCTCCGGCCAAGGCAGCCAGCATGTCGGAGTTTGCCAGCAGTTCATCCAACGCCGCGTTCTGTTCCTCAGTGAAAGAATAAAATACCCGCATATCATCCGGTGTTCTGGCGGTGATGGTCACAGTGAGTATTTTCTCTGTCCAGGCCGGAGTGTCTCCGGAGGCGGGATGCTCCACCTCACTGGGGGTAGAAGTAAGTTTTGTCATGTCCCAGAAAACTGTGCGCAGGGCCTCCACATTGGCCGAATCCAATATCGCCACGGTCGTTCCATCAGAAGCGCCCGCCGTTTTGGCGGCAAACACCGCCAAGATATCAGACCAGGGGGGCGGCTGTCCCTGGATCTCCAGCGTATCATATCCACCCTCCACCTGCATGCTGGAGATCTTCTCTCCCAATTCGCCGTTGATCTGTGCAACCGCCTTGGCGGGAGAGACGGCTCCGGTTGTTTCATCAGGTCCGGCAAAAAAGATGCCCAGCGGTGAGGCGAGGATGATGCCGCACAGACAGATGACAACCACCACCGCAATCACCACTCCACCGCCTGCTGTGGCCGCGGCGGCCAGAGCCTTAGCTGCCGCGATCACGGCGCGGAGCGCACGGTTTGCCGCC